>Ga0325414_1003693_pt1 | contig 15979 bp, 9 predicted proteins | sample PopdelMetagenome_8_FD_206183 | JGI IMG/M metagenome (GOLD analysis project Ga0325414, IMG submission 206183) | Populus deltoides microbial communities from Bellville, Georgia, United States - Leaf-PdKOR-R3 | ecosystem: Host-associated > Plants > Phyllosphere > Phylloplane/Leaf | place: USA...
CTCATTATTTGTGACCCAGAGCGTGACCCTCGAATAAAATATTAAAATTATAATAATAACAACTTTTATTTTATATTAATTTGAGTCATCCTGATTTGATCTTCATTACATGTGACCCAAATCTTATTTTAAATCAGGTTTTAAAAATATGATAATAATTTTTTTTATATTGATACATATCAATGATCAATCCTACTATTAACATGAGTCTTATTCCAATAGCCTGTTTAGAATTGTGATAGCGATTTATAATGCTTTTTGTTTAGAAATACATCAAAATAATATATTTTTTTATTATTTAAAAATTATTCTTAAGATCAATATATTAAAACAATTTAAAATATAAAAAAATAATTTTAACAAAAAAAAAATATTTTACATTTTGAGATAACGCAGCCTTAGTCAAATAAAATAAACAATTGGCCACTATATAAAAATGTAAAGAAATTAAATCATTTTCTACTTAATGGCGTCGCCCGGGTTCGAACCGGAGACCTTCAGTGTGTTAGACTGACGTGATAACCAACTACACCACGACACCTTCGTGATTAACTTTGGAGCTAATACACATAATACATAATATATTGCGATGTTTGAGCTTTAAAATCACCAATTGTAGTCCGTGTCCGTGATTTTGAATTCTCTCGTCTATTCAAATTTATAATTTAATCTCTAGAGAGAGAGAGGGAAAGAGAGAGAGAAGAAGAAGATGATACTAAGAACTCCACCGGCAAAGCGAGCAAGAGGAGGAGCCGCCGACGCAAATGCAAGACCTATCATCGAGAGCCCCCAATCGGAGCACCACCGCGATAATCATCTAGTTATCTACGAAGACAACAACACTCCGCCGCTCCAACACGAACAATTCCTCTGCACCTACCAGTGCCGCCAATTGGTCCTGCTCGCTTAACCACACATTTCTTTCACAAGTTCTGTGTATTTTATGTACTCATCTGCTCATCCATTCAATTTCAGGTTAAATCGGATTTTATAGACGCGTTGAGTAGCGCCGAGAAGCAAGTTCAGGATTACCAGTCTAAATTACAAGAAATCAATGAAAATTTCACCATATCTGGTTGCTACTCTCTTCATTATCATTATTATTATTATTATTATTATTATTATTATTTAATAATAATAACAATTATTTAATAATCTTAATGTTATTATTATTTAATGGTGATGTAGAAGGTGAGAGGAAGAAGTTTCGAGATAAATTGTTGCAGACAGAGCAACAACTTGCTGCTGCCAAAGGACGCGAACATGCTCTTCAGCAACAACTTCTTAAGGAAGTTAATGTTAACCAAGAAAGGTTCAAGAAACAGTTAGAATCACATGCTAACCTTGAGGTATGCAATCCCAATGCTTCTTTCTTTTGTTTTTTAAAAGATTTTTTTTTTAAAATAGAAATGAGGGATTTTTGGTATGTAAATTCTACTGCTACAATATGTTTGATTAACTAATTCAATTTTTTAGCCATTAATTCCTTTATGTTAGCTATCTAGGCAATCACCTTAATAATCGTAGCAATTTCTTTTTTATGAATTGTAATTTTCAGCATTGATTTCCATTATTATGAAGCAATTCTAAAATCACAATTAGGAAGAGTAAATTTTCTATTTAAATTCAGCTTTAAAAGTTTAAATTCTCATGGCATGGTCGGTACCTTCTTCTTTTGCCCTGTTTGCCTGCTTGTAGTATTTCAAACTGTTCCTCTTCTTTGAAAAAAATGCTCCTTCCATTTCTGTTTTAGGTTAAGCTCGAAAATGAAAAGAACCTGCGCCAGAAAGCTGAATCCTCAGCAGCTTCTGCTGAAGAGAAAGCAAGTGTTTTAGAGGGAAAACTTGGCCATCTTTCTGAAAGCATAGAAAGGGAGAAAAAGCGTCTCAATACTGAGCTTGCGCAGCTGAATAGAGAATCAAAGCATTCTGTTTCTAGAGTAAGGGCAGATGTAAGCATCTTAATTTGTGGATTTCCTTTTTATAATGGCTTAGCTATGACCCGAAGTTCTAGTTATCTTGCTCATTTTTCTTCTATGTAGCTAGAAAAAATGGAATGCAGGGCCAAGCATGCTGAGAAAGAATCAGAGCTGTGGAAGGAGCAGCTAGAAGATCTGAAAAGGCAACTTACGGAGGTTTCTTACTTTTATTCTTGTTTTTTCCTTTTTTTCTAAAAGTGGATTGTACTCATTGACTGGTGTGTTTAGTAAGCCAAGCTTCTACTCGGTGTAAATGATGGTCTGCATTAATTTAGAATGACATGTTTAAAAACCTTCCAGAATTCTTAACGTGCACTAGAGATATGATCACTTTTTCATCAAATCTTTTTATGGCCTTATCTTTTTTTTTTTTCAGTGCTCGCATCAAAGAAGTGAATTGGAGAAGAAATTATCAAGTTTCTCTTTTCAAGAAGGTTCTTCTACTGATAGCAACATTTTGGTTAAACATCTACAAGAAGAGCTTAGAAATTTTGTAAGTTTGGTTTCTACACATACCTTATACTCAGATAAAGGCTTTTGCTACTTTCAATGTCCATTACAAGTGATATGGTAATCTGCTGGTCATTCACCCAAGAACTGTAGATGAGTGGAGTTCAGGCAGGCTGAATACTTTTTTCTGTATATTGGCTTCTTGCTTGAAGTCGGTGCTATTTAAGATATTAGGTGAATGCAAGCTATATTCAACTCTGTTCTGCCATGGTTTCTTTATTACCCTGGTTGCTTTGACATAAAACTCACATGTATTTGCGCTAAGAAAACTAGAAACTCAAGAAATGACTTTCATTTCTGCATGCAGTTGGGATGAATAATTTGGGAAGTTCAGCTCTTGTGTTCTGGTGGAAACGTAGTTTGTTTGGTGGTGTTTTTGTCTTCTATTCTGGTGTATTTATGTTTTGCTGCTGAAATTTGATTTTGAAAGTCCACTTTATGGTTTTTTGGGTAGCAGCAGCAGTAAATTTTTTGCTGGAAGTTCATGGAATTGTATGAAGTGGTGTTTAGGTGTTAGTTGACATGGGATTTGAATACAAAATAATTATTTTTTAAAGGCATGTTACCAATTAAGTAAGGCTGACATTTTGATGAGGAGATAGTCATTGTAAACATGGTTGTAAATCTAAGATATTTCATACTGGTTCTGAAAACAAAGCATGGAACTCCTATTTCATCTTGCTGTCAATTGAGCCTCATCAAGAATATCTTCGCCAAATACCAGCAGAAACATCTTGGTCATCTCCAGTGCACGCCTTAAAGTTTTCCGTCAAGGAAAATTCTGTACTTTATGTTGTTTTGCGAACATCCAAACTAGAAATCAAGAATAATAATGTTATCCGTCCTACTAACCATTAATTCACATGCGAATTCTTGCCCTACAAGGATTGTCACTGTAATAAATAATAATTGCCTTTTCTTTTCTTTTGCAATTTTAGAGTGAATCTCTGTTTTACATTTTTCTTTGTTATCCAAGTGATTGCTAAGTATAATTGATACATATTTTTTTTGAAGATATAATTGACATGTGTTGAATTATGTATGAAGTTGAATTTGATCTGTGTATATTTATTTGAATTAAGATAATAGTATGGTATTGTGGATTCTCTCTCTCTCTCTCTTCCCTCTGTGTGTGCGCGCGTGTGCTTGCTTAATCTAATTTTAAGTTTTTGTTAAATATTTGGAGGCCATCTAAGTTTGATAAGTGTTTTAAAGAGCAAAATATTTTTGTTGTATTGAATATGCACACAAACCATATGCTTTTGCAGAAACTCTGGAATGGAGCACTTAATCCTCTGGCACCAAGATATCTCATACCAATTGAAAATTCGGAATGGTTTCCGAAATGGTATTGAAAACTATGATTGTAAAAAGTATAGCATTCTATATTGCCCACAAATGCACTCACTTATATAGGGTTACATTATGGCATTAAGTGTGCATCCAGCTCACATGAAGTAGCAATGCTGGGTGTATGCTAGATATTTTGAGCCAAAACTTAGAATAAAAGAGATTTGAAATATCTATATCCATGAAGATGGAAATATTCCAGTGAATGTGAAATATTGTATGCTGGTTGAAATGTTGAATATCCCTATCTCTCTAATTATCAACTATGAGTAATTTCGGGTGTTGGCTACACCAGGTGACATAGGTGTCTTAATATCGAGGATCTCACATCATATATTTACAGCATGCTGCTGATCATTTCTCTTTCCATGAATCCTTTTTCTTATCGCTAGGTGATTTATCAATGTTCGACATTTTATAGGAGACTGAAGTGAGGGAAGCAAGAAAGATAAGATCTTCCCATGAAAGCATTGAGTTATTGAAGGAGAAATTGCTGGAAGAAAAGGGCCGCAGAGAAAGAGCAGAGTCAGAGTCATCTAAGTTACTAGAATTTGAGTTAAATATGAAGAAGCTGGAGGATGAGATGTCTTCTTGGAAGTTAGCAATAGAGGATATTCCTGGTGTGTCATCTTATGATGATATACCTGTTAAATTTGCAGCATTACAGAAGTATGTTTATTCTTTTAGCTTGTTGGTTTCAATTGCTTCATTATTTAAGTCTGCCGTTAAGCCTGAAGGTTGCCTGCATGTGGAAATATTGACACCCGACTTTTTGATTTTCTTTTTCCTTTTTAAAAGATTTTGTCAGGGAGGGTGTTTTCTGGTGTAAGGTTGAGTTTCTTTCCATTCTATCAGTACTTCATAAAGCATCTTTATTAGTTCGAAGCGATGCTCTTTCTTTACAAAATCTATGGTGTGAAATAGTTCGTTACCTGTTAATATTACAATCATTTTGTTGCTGTGATGGTAAATATAAATTGAGAGCTTAAAGGAAAAGCTCAAATTAGCCGCCTTGACCTTTTTCTCATTTTAGTTTTTGCTCTCTGATGTTAAATGTAAATGTATCTGTTCAATGCAGAGAGGTGATTGATAACATGATGAAGGCAGGTGAGGCAAATGCACATTTCAAACAAATGGAGGTGGCCTTGGAAACTGCTCAACTTGGTAAACAAAATGCTGAAACTGAGGCTGCATTGGCCAAAGAGAAGGCAGAAGCATTGAAATTGGAGGTCAAACAGATTGAATTGATGGTAAGTATTAGCTTAGGTACATGTATTCTCTTATAACTTCAACACTTCTTTTCTGTTTTGTCCAAATGAGTTTAGCAATTAACTTTTTTGTTAAAGTCAGATGTGTTTGCCACTCATGGATCTGCTCTATCCAGCAAATTTAGGGGTTGGGGGGGGTGGGGGGGGTGCCCCTTCTAAATGAATATCTCATTTTGGCTCTGCTATTGCAGCAGTTTTAAGAAAAATCCTCAAGGTGGATAGTGTTGTTGGGAATAAGAACTAGAATTTGGAATAGTGTTGCATGTGTAAATGGAGTTGTGCATTTTGCTTATCCACTAACTGTGTTTGAGGAGATTCGGTCATTATTATTTCCCTTGTTTAGGTAAATTGAGTTACTCCACAAACAATGATGCAGATGTCAAGAGTCTAAGAGAGAGTTCCGGGGTACTGGGATATAACTGTGTCAAATTTTTTTCAGTTATGTCTTTTGTGGAGTTGATCTTGCTAGCAGAACAAACTAAACAGAGTTGCCATTGCAGAGGCATATGTCTCCATTTTGTGGATATGTTCATGATACTGCTTCATTGTCTGTACACCATTTATCCTTTGCCTTTGATCCCTAAAACTTTTGCACTTTTTCGTGTCTGGATATCTCCCTTTCTGTCACCAAATTCTTACGAGGCATCATTTTTGGGGTGTAGAGGGCTGTTATGGTTTATGCACTGTGGAGATGAGTGGTTAGGGATTTCTTTTGTTTCCCTTCTCGCTCCTCCTTCTCCTTTTGCTAATTGTTAGAGCTCCACAGGAGCTGTTTCCTTTTTCTTTTGTTCTTACTGACTTGGAGGATGCTTGAAGTAACTCTTGACGGTCTTGAATGAACATTCAGGTGCTTGATGTAGTAATTTTTCCTCTTCTCACCATTTCCTCCCCCCCCTTTCGCCAATGATAGTGTTAGAGAAGTGTTTTCTTTTTCTGGGAAGTTAATGCCATGACTTCTAGTTCTTGCTGCTGAAGATGACCCATTTATTGTCTTAAGATGCTAACTGGTGGGGGTAATGCTTGGTGATGCAAATCAAAATATCGATTTTACTATATGAGTATGAATTCATCCTTAACAGTGGTGAACATTCAACATATTTTTGTCTTCCATTGATATGGTTCAAATTAAATAAATATATTGATGGCTAATTGCAGCTCTCTATGGTTACTGAAGAAAGAGATAGGTTGAAAAATGTTGTCAATGAATTGAAGAGGCCAAAGAATGATCAAGGAGGGGATGAAGCAGCCAGTGGAGTTCTTCTTCAGGTCTTGGAGTTGAATAGTTCATCTATTTTCCTTGGAACTCTTGCAATCTTTTCTAACAGTCTTTCTTTGCACTTTGCTTTTCATGTCCAGGAACTTGAATCATCTCTTGCACAGAAGGAATTTTGTATTAAAGAATTGGAGAGTAATCTACATGCACAGAAAGAAGTCAATAGTCGCCAATTGGAAGAAATAAAGACACTTAATGACATGCTAAATAATGAAGCTAGAAGAATTAAGTCATTGGAAAGGGAGAGTGACCGGCTTCGTGCAGAGATCTCCCTATTGGAGTCTAAGGTAATTTTAAAGCTATTCCAAGAATTACCAGGCGCTTTTAGGATTGGGCACTTTATTAAATGTTTTATTGACTTCTCTAATTTCTTAACATCTATTCATCTTCCAAACATGAGAAGGCTCTTTGACATATTCATGTATGAATGATGTTTGACTTCTTTCTGCTAGGAGAAGGTCATTCATGAAGGAGCAAAATATCAGTTCTGTTGAGGAAATCTTGTTAGTTTCCATCATAGGATGATTAAGTCTGTTGCTTCTGATCTTTTCAAAATACGTATTAAGGGATATGCATCATTATTGCCCGCATATTTTTTGTGTGGAATAAAGGCATGGTTTGATGCTTGCAAAATTGTACTTTGGGCAATACTTGGTTTTTGTATCTGGTCTTGTATCCAGATTTCTTCATGCTGGTAATTGTACATACCAGGGATGCTCCCTGGATATAACTAAGTGCTAGGAGGCAGGTCTATTGTTAAATAATGTGGTTCATGAACTCCCCTTTTCTTTTCAATCCATGGGTTTATTGTTTCTGTTAAATAATGCATGCTTCAGGATTATTGGTTTGGACTCTGTTTGGCATAATAGAGTAGGAACTTCTTAATGCTGGTAGCCGAAGTTCATCCTCAGACAAGGCTTGAGAAACACTTCTCTTCTCATTGTAGGTTCAAGGCTGAAATTGTACATGACTGGCTATGTTCTTGTAAAACTTTATCTCATAGCCTGAAGGCAGTTAGTATATAACTTACTGAAGTATGAACTTCTGATAAGACATGTTTCTCATGTCATAAGAACTGTCACATATCTGAAACAGAGTCCTTTGAGCTTCTATGTTAAGAATAGCTCACAGGGAAACACACAGATCCTTTCAGACGCACACATAAATATTTTAGCCCTTCTTTTGGTTTTCTGCCAAGTTTTTTTTCCTCACATGTGATGTTTCTTATGATCGTTAAAATTTGCTTGGTTTTAGGTGTTACCTTTATGGACACTAGGATATTTAGAACCGGTGCAAAGTCATAGAAGTATCCTTATTTGTGAGGGTTCAATCTGTATCTGTGCTTAGAGGATTATATGCTTTGTGCCTGGGCTTATTGTTGTGAAAATGGAACTGAAAATGTTGTATCTGCTTCTTGCCTGTTGAAAACTACCTCATTTTATAATAAGTCGCCCCCCAAAAAATTTTATGACATTAATGAAGGCTTTAGGTCTAGTTTCCTAGAGCAGTTGTTGCTTGCACTGGTTAGTGTTGGTATTCATACTTTCATATGTATGTTCTCCAGCTAAATGTGATCCTTAAAACACAAGAACATTAAAAGTTGGCAATTTATAATTCTTCGACTGTTTCTGAAGTTGCTTTCATGCTCGTATGTGAATTTTCTGGAGTGCTTGTAGAGTGATTTTATTATACCCTGTCAACACCAGGATACCACCAAAGAGATTTTCCTGTATACCAAACACAAGCTTGGCTGTTTGTTTATGTTCTTCTATTTTCCTGTGATTGTTGATCACATTGAGAAGATGTAAAGAACATGAAAAAGGTTTGTTTAGTGTGTGGTATGTTGAAAACCAACTCTTTTGTGGTGTTCTCTTTCAGTTGCACACAATTGAGATCTGGTTATGTGAATGATTCATTTGTTAAAGATGCTTGATTTATTTTAACATTCAGCTATAATCCTTGACAAATTTATTTCCTTTCCGCCACAGCTAGGTCATGGTGACTTCTCTGCTGCAAATACAAAAGTGCTGAGAATGGTTAATACACTTGCAGTTGATAATGAGGCCAAACAAACTATTGAGGCTTTACGAACTGAGTTGCAGAAGACCAAGGAGAAGTTGCAAGCTGTAGAAGAATTGAAGAGTCAGTCAGGTATCAAGCACAAGCAATTTACCTTGAACAATTATTTTATTTTCCATTCCAAATTTGTTTTCTTCATTAAATTTCTGTTCTGGACCTTCCAATACTTCTGATCATACAGTTTCATGATGATTAATTGTTCAGGTGATGCGGGCAAGCTGGTGGACTCCTATATCTCTGGGAAGATAACACAATTAAAAGAACAAATTGCAACTCTTGAAAAACGTGAAGAAAGGCGAGTGATGTTCACGAAGTATTTCGAATTCTTGCATTTTTGAACCACTATTCAATTTTATCATAACCCAAAGCGTTTGATTTTATCCATTGAACAGATACAAGACTGTTTTTGCTGATAGAATCTCTGTGTTTCGAAGGGCATGCTGTGAACTTTTTGGCTACAAGGTATCAAATGTTTCTCACTGCATTTGCAGTTTGACACCTGTATTGGATTTACCCATTTCATTTAAATTTGATGGTAATTGGGCCGTGGAAAGTGTCATTCTTTCTGTTTCAATCTCCAATTATGATAGTTTAACCCTTCATCGTCTGTTTTTAAATAAAAAAGGCATAAAGCTTAGTTGCTAGGACATTCCAAGGTACTAAGATACTCATTGGAGGCATAGGTTCCACTGACTCTTCTCATGTCATTATGAATCAGTTAGGGAGCTGCTGTCTTTTACTTGAGTATAATAGGCTTTTGCTCTTCCTTTGCTCACATCTTTTGCAGATTGTAATGGATGAACACCAGCGTTCTAATGGAATTCCAGTTACTCGGTTTACCCTGCAATCGGTCTACGCCCAAAGTGATGATGAGAAACTTGAGTTTGAATATGAATCAGGGAATACAAACATTTTGGTAAGTTAGCAAGTTTAGGTTACATAGAGGTGCCTGATGTCCTTGAGAAATTATTCTACTGACAATAAAACATGCCAGTTGTGTCTTGGTGGCATTTGAACTGGAAATACTCTTGTGCTTAAATTCATGTACAAGACTTGAAAAATGATTTCCTGCATAAAAAAACTTTTCCTTTGGTGGAAAAGGAGTGAATATTTTAACTGCAGTTTGTCATCTTTTCTTTTTTTGGGTTTGGGCAAATGGGATGCAAAATACTTTTTTGGTATTTAGACCAGAAGAAAAGAATGTTACCAATTCATTTCCGTTGATTTTAGTGAAGAATTTTGAACTTTCTTTTTCTTTCTTCAATTGCAACAGGCTAACGATTACACATCACAGCCCGACATATCCCGTCAGGTATGGAGCAATAGTTTTCCCACAAATATTGTGTGTGGAGTCTGTGGACACACGAGCACAGGCACAAACATGTATTACTTGCACGCCTCTGAATGCTCTTCCTTAGCCTATATGACCTTAACTGGATCATTAAAATCACCCACTCCTCTCATGTTAAAAGTATATGGGGACGTTGAATGTTAACGCCTTTGATTTTAAATGGCTAGGTTGGGCTATAACTTTCAATGCTGGTTTATATGGAAAGTGATGGCACTTTGTTTTGTGTCATTGATGCTGTTAGCCCAAAGATTTTCTTCCAAAATTTGGACCGGCACAGTCGCATGGTTTGGTTTTTAATGACCTGAAAGTTTGTACTTCATTTTCACTACTTCAAATTCTCAGTATAAAAGTTTGTCATCTGAACTGTTAGCCGAATCTGATTTTTGTTATTGACTACCCGCCACTGCTACTTGCTATTCTAGTTCAATTATTATTGCTTCGTTTCTTGGAATTTGTGGGGAAGAAACTCATCCAAAGCTTGCACTTTTTCAGGTGGATATATTTATTCGCAAGATGAACTCAATTCCAGCTTTCACGGCCAACCTGACAGTGGAGTCTTTCAACAGACGAACTCTATCGTAAGACCGATAAGAATATCCATTAGCTCAAGATTTTCCTTATTTCTCATGCAAGCAATTGCAGAAACTGTATATTTTTATATTCTAGGCACTTACGTGCTGTCAACTTGGAATGAATTCAGTTCTATAGCGATGAAAAATGGATTTGTTTGAAATATATTACTGAAATTCTGTATTCTGACCTGATTGTGATATTGATTTAAGAGGCTGGAAGAGGGGTTTGCATTTGTGTATGGAAACGTTTAGAGCTCACTTTTGATGTTAGGGTGAATCCAGTCTTTTGCTCCTAATGATAATTTGAGCGTAGCTGTGCCTTATGCTGCGCATCTAATGGAGAGGTGAAAAGAGGAGACAGGCGTGGGGGGGTGGTGGTGGTGGAGGTGCGTGGTATTGATGCCTGTCACCATTTGGATCCTGAATCTAGATTGCATTATACTCTTGAAAAGTCTTGAATTCTGTAGACAATGTGGCCACAAGTCCTCTGCAGCAATAGTACTAATAAACTGCTGCCGGTGCCATTATTCACTTGTCTCGCATTATTAGCCCTCTTCGATCCTTTCAAGTATGTGCATAATTCAATGCCTGTGATGCGGGTTTTTCCATGAGTAGGAGCTTTTCCTCCTTCAATTCTTTTCATCTGTCATGACTCATGATGGTGGGTGCTAATTGACCTGAAATTGTGATGGCGTAGAGAAATATACCCTAGCTAGCACTGGTTTCTTTCAGTGGAATTATACTAACATCAAGATTGATTACGTTGTTTAATTAATATCTATAGATATATATTTAGTTTCAGTTAAACGGGTCGAAGTCATCTGAGAATTATTATTATAATGAAAAAAAATTACTAATTTGACAATCATACCCTATACTGTTAATTTTAAATCCTCTTTATGTTTGAAATCAAGTCTTTTTCAAAGCTTCTTCCATGTTTTGCATAAAATTATTAAAACGACTTGAATTAATATCCTAACCTTTAATATAATTGATCAATTTTAAGTTTTTCTATAGAATTAATCTTAAGTTTCTTACCATAATTTTATTTTTTTCATCTATAAATTTAAATGTGTTTTATTTTTTTTATTACTATATATATGTATGTACGTGTATGCAGTACTGGAGTCTTAAATATCTTGTTGGCTCGCTAAACAGGTCAAACTTTCCTTAAACTTCAAGTCATTTGAGAATGACAATGAAAAAAAAATTAATCTTCAAAGTTTATAAGAGAATTTTACTTGGGAGGATGAGTTTGCAAGCACATAAGCAGAGATGGATGCGGATGGTGAAGCACTCCATAAATAAGAAATGAGCAGCTCATAGTGTGGTGGGTCTAGACTGAGATTTCTTTCCTTTCTCCTCTTCATCAATTTGTGCTTGCTACAATAGAATTAATGGGTATTAATTCAGTGCACAAGCAAAAGATGATGTGCGTGGCGATATATGGAATTCAAGAGCGAATTTAATTAAGATTTCCTTCATATGTTAGTGCATGCATGAGCAAAAGTTGGATAAAGGGCAAAGGGTACTAAAGAACGAATGAAGCATGATTTAGTGCGGCTGTCTTTGCAGTGGTGAAGGAACTCAAACCCTGCGCAGCTTCTCTCTCTCTCTCTCTCTCTGCGTGTGCTTGTACGTGTCAGTGTGTGCTTGAAGTCAAAATTAAAACGTTCAGTACCTTATACAAAGGTAAGCTGTGGATGGCAACTTTCTGTGGCTCGAAAGGATGGGATGAGATGTCTAACATCTGCTTTTGACAATAGATATCATGTAAAGTAGTTGAATTGAAGGGTTTGTGGCCATGGCCGCTGCTTCGTGAAATATTGGAAGAAAGGAAACCATTAATGTGTCAAACGTCCATGTCTGTCATTCCAGTGGCTTTAATTTGATTTAGAAAGCTCTAATTTATTGTGATTTGATCACACTACTAAAGGGGTTTTGGGACACACTGTTCATCTGTCTGAAGCCTGAACTCAAACAGGCTGCTGCTTTAAGCGGTTGGCCAACTTTTGCGGGTTTCTGCATGGCTAGGTGGGGAAGATTGACTCTTGTAGAGTTGACTTTGTGAAGAAAAATGAGAAAACTTTAGCTTTATCTAGTATCAAGTACAAATTTGAATTAATACTGATCGATGACTAATTAATTTCTAAACCAAATTAAGGATTAATTAATGCATTAGCTGTCGTGTGCCAATATATTGTACTTTCGTTGCTATTCTACTTGATTAGGTTGAGATTTTGATTTCAACAATGGCTGACGTTTTCTTCACTTATTATGATGATGAACAACATTCAATATGGATTTAATATAAGATGCTTGCTTGCCTGCCCTGGTTGTGAAACAGAGAAATTCTGTAACATGAGATATACATTATATATATATAATTACCTTTAGATCAATTGATTTAAAATGATATTTTTTAAAAAATATATCTTATTAAAATTTAAACCGAATCCCACCCGAGTTTTTATCTGGCTTATTTATTAGATCTTTTAAATTAATTTTTAATTTAATTCAATATCAAACCCATCTCAAGAAAATCCTTCCTAGATTATACAAAAAGTAGATCAATTATAACAAGGCCACAAGTCAAGATGCTGATACACCTTGACATGATGCCTAGTTAACAAAACCAAGTGTTGAAATGGGAAAGAATCTACTTACCACCATTCATTATTTTCAACTATATATATATAAGAAACTACTGTGACTGTCCAATCATGCATCTTCTCTTTTAACACTCATCACTAAGCTTGCCCGCTATTAGCGTTTCTTGCTTGCAAGATGCTGCTCAAGCGTGTGGGTTGCTCAAGTCTATATATATATTGGGCAAAGACCTAATTACAAAAGTGACAATGCATTACGATTAGTGCTTGCCGTCCAGACATTTCGAAGAGTGGGTGAGTAGCCTCGTCATAAGATCATATCTTATTAATTTCTACAAAATTATACATATAGAGATCATGCATCGATCCCACATACATTCATTCATTAATGCTCAGCATGTCTCGTCTACATCAAGGGGGATCATGCATAGATAACACACTACTACTACTACTGCTCTTATACTCTCTCCTTCGAAGAGTTATAATCTACGTCTGGTTCTACTGGAAATTTCGAGACTATACGACTTGTGTAGTGGCCGAGGCATCCGAGGATCGGGCAGCATCAACACTCTGTGTGCTTCCGTCACTAATCATTCTAAAACTTTTATTATCTAATTTATTCTTATCATCGTTTGAATCCACTTCATTGTTCTTTTATTTTTTTTTAAAAAATCAAGAATATATATAAAATACAAAGAAAAAGAAAAAACCTGAATAAAGAGAGTAGAACTTTAGATATAACATTATAGCTTAGACATCAGTCTAATTACAATGAATAAAAAATAAAAAAACAAATAGTTCTATTAATAAAACAACAATACAAAATTCAAACGAAATCAAAACTTAAACCAATTCAAAATACATTTGTGATTTCTATATAATTGAATGGGAATATATATATCCCTTTCTAGCTCCTAGCTGTTCTAAGAAAGATTTATTGAAATTAAGGACAATATAATTACTTTGTATTGAAATTAAGTTTTTTTTCTTCTTCTTCTTATTGAGGCCAGGAGGTGTTGATAATATTTTTTTTTTAAAGATTGTGATGTAAAGTATTTTTAAAAGTATTTTTTTTAAAAAATATATTTAAATAATGTATTTTTTATATTTTTAATACCAGCAAATCAAAATAATAAAAAATAATTTCAAGTTTTTTTTTTTAATTTAATTTTTTAAAAAATATGGTTGAACTACACTTCCAAATAATGAGTGTATGGTTCCATGCATGATTATCTTATCTCATTAACTTTGAATCACCTCTAGATTTAGTGAGGTAAGAGATTTCCACTTTGCCAAGTCCAACGCCAAATTAAGCAGATGATGACTCAATCTGTTCCACATTATATTTTTTATAGACACAAGTCAAAAATGCTTGGTGACTTATGTATAGCACAGGTCCACTTCGCGTATCCATTTCAGGCTTGCTAACCCAGCAAGCAAGCAAGCAAGCAAGCTTGCTTCCTGGAGACTTCTTCCCATGCCATATTTTATTAATTTGAGCAAAATTATTGGTGGGATTATTCAAAATTGGCAACATTTTGTATCATTCCAATGTGTGATCGATCAGCCATGTAAGGACATAAAATTCTCTAGAGGGAATTAAGGCCATTGACCTTAAAGAAAGGATATATATATATATAGTTTCATCATTACAGCAATTAAGACGGCGGACCAAAACAAAAGAAAAGATAATGAATGTTGTTATATTAACAACGTCAAAAGAGTGCCAATTTGAAGATGAACCAACCCTCAAGACCGATCGTGCTCTCGTGGCTTCCATTATATACCAGCAAATTAATATAATGTCAGAGCCAGCCGTGGATAATTGTAGCCCAAACATAATAATGCATGTATATAGCACACAAAGCTAGACCGATTTTATTGGTTTTTTTTGCAATTGTGGAGATGCTTGAATTATGAACGAATTCAAGAAAAAAGGGATGGGAAGGTGTTGGAAATAAGAACCCCACAGACACAGGTACCGGTGTAGAAACCGGCCCTATATATATAATTAAAGAAGTGATCAGTGCATGCCCAACTACCATTTACTTAGAATCTCTCGAACCTTTTTGACTATCTCAATATACAGTAGCAGTACTAAATATATAAAGGGGCTTTTTGAGCATTGGTTTCTGGGTGGTGCTTCGAATGAATTGGCTTTTCGATAGATATGGAGGTTGAAATTGTGTCCAAGTTCAGGCAGCTGATTTTGACTTTATGATTAAAATGGTTTTAGGGTTTAGAGAGAGTTCTTGTACATACGCAAGCACCAAAGGGTCGGCAAGAAACATGCCCAGTATATTTCTGCGTGCTGTTAATTCTGGAACACATGATCGATCGAAAATATAAAGGCTAAGGACTTCAGATATTGGATAACAGTACTGTGTATCTTTGCCCACATTCGGTGATCCTTGCGATAGGAGCTTTCACCCACCATGTTTTTAAATTATAAGCATGAAAGCTAGCTACATCAATGCCGAACCACCAAAGATATTGTTGAAAACAAGATTTTGAAGACTGATCCCAGCTAATATATACTTCAAATGATTGAGATATGTGTTTGAAAGTAATCACATGTCTTCTTTATTAATTATAAAACAAATTATATTTTTTTGTTACTTGTTGATACGCGTATACTTATACCTAAGTATAAGTATACATGTATGTAGAGAGAGACTAATAAAGAATCCTGGAAACAGGTTTCAGGATGAATCGCGTCCAGGAATAACAGTAAAAAGGAAAAGAGAAAACGTTGTCTGGCCAAAACTCTGCTGCTGTTCATGTATAAACATAGCTTTAATAATGTTAATGGGATCCACTTAGGATTCGAAATCCTTGTCTCCACTTTGTCTGCCTCTTCGTCACCTAAAAAAATTCTAAACATAACCAAGGTATCGTAAGTCTACATGTTTAGGCTGGTCTGCACTTCAACCTATATTTTGACTTCTCTTGCCGACAAACCAACCAGTACCTGCCACGTTTTGATTAA
>Ga0325414_1003695_pt1 | contig 15976 bp, 6 predicted proteins | sample PopdelMetagenome_8_FD_206183 | JGI IMG/M metagenome (GOLD analysis project Ga0325414, IMG submission 206183) | Populus deltoides microbial communities from Bellville, Georgia, United States - Leaf-PdKOR-R3 | ecosystem: Host-associated > Plants > Phyllosphere > Phylloplane/Leaf | place: USA...
CCATATGCAGAGGTGGAGTATTGCCATACTGCTGTTGTCAGTCTCATTTCTCGTTTCTAGTTTTGGCCAAGACAGGGATTGTTCTGGTTGAGGTGATGTTTTTTCTATCCGCCTGGATCGAGAATTTCTCTGGAGGTAACCGTGAGACAGCTTTAGAAAAGGTATTTAGGAATGTCTTTTTTTCTGGTTGATGAAGCAATCTCGCTGTCTCTCTCACCGTCCTCTAACCCTTCGAAGCCAATTGTTTTAGCGCGTAACCCCAAAGTCAACAAGCTACAGGTGAGCCGGTATCTAAGCTTCTCTTATGTATTGCTATAGCCAGCGTAAGAAGGTTTCGTAGCTCAACATTTTACTGGCAACAATGAGAGTAAATAAATATATTTTTATTGTACTTGAGGGTCTAGCTGCTGTGGTCAATTGTGTGACTTGTTTCGTCCCCGTCCCGGGTTCGACCCTCTATGTGCACGCCTGTCACCCCCGCGGTGCCTTACCTGTTCCTGGGCTTGCAGGATGTCCAGTGGGCCATGGGGAATAGTCGTGGTGCGCGTAAGCTGGCCCGGACACCCCTTGTAAATAAAAAAAAAAAAATTAAAAAATTTTATATTTATCTGTGCATTTGACAGATGACACTCTGACTGTAACCATATTATTCATATTTGCTATTCTATGTTAGATTTGGGATTTGTGATCTTCTCCCTCGTTAAGCTCTTGACCGGAATGTTGACATGGTTTATTCCTTGTGCCATTTCTTAAAACCATTTATCTTGGCTATTCCCTCTTCAAACCCTTTTGAGTTTTTATGCTGAATGTGAAAGGATTTTGGCCTCTCTTCTAATCTTAAATAATTTTGATTTTGTTATATGAAGTAGCATGGCCATTCAGGGATCAATTTCTGCACATTTCTAACAGGTCCCTGTCCATGATCATACCACTGAACAGATCCAAAATCCCTGCAGGTTAAATCTGCAACTCTTGTTTTATCGGAGGTGGGAAGGTATTTTAGAACACCTCTTTTTCTAGCACTATCTATTTGGGTCTATCCATTCACTTTGATTTTTTTATCAGCCTCGATCTCTTGTCTCGAGAGCATGCGTTTTGAGTTCAGTGTCACTAAGAGGCTGGGGCAAAATCTTCTCCTTTTTTATGAAGTGAAAGCATATTTTGGTCTAGCTATATTGGGTTTGCCTTGTGCTGTGTAAGACGTACTGATAGTACGACTGTCAAATAGACTGCAACAGGCTCGGGCTTGCAGCCTAGCACTTGCATTGTGCTATAAAGTTAGTCTAATCTCATGGCTTCGGCCCAGATAAATAGTCCTCGCTGTGGAAGTATTTTCTTCTGCCCATTTAGCCAGTTATTTCAAGTGAATTTCTTATGTATTATTAATAACTGAAGTAATAAATTCCATTTTTCTTTTATAGACAAGGAGTTGCGGCACCAAGGCTCTTTGGGCGGATCTTGACGAACTAAACATCAATAACTCGGTGATTTCATAAAAAAATTAAACTTTTTTTTAAATTCAGATATAATTTATAAGCTGAAACACATCTATTTAAAGATAAGAAATCCCAGAAAAAGAGAGATTAGAATACATCTAACTTGTAATTTCTGACTAACTTAAAAAAAGATTGAAGTGAAATGATTTTGAAAAAAGGTATTTTAGAACACCTCTATTTTGTGTGTGAATCTTCACTTTCAAGGTTCCCATTTCCATTGTACCGGCATCGAACCCATAACCTTGTTGGTTTGAATGATTGATCCATTGATCAATGCCAACAAAGCACAAGCAAAGCCAGTGTTATATCCTCTTAAACTTTTCTACTTGTTCGAGTAAAAAGATGTCGATCAAATTTATCCCTCTTTAGTGTAAAACAGGATGGGTTATAATCATAATTTACCTTGAAGTCTCAATCCCAATCCATCATTGATATCAAATTTCTTGAATCAATTTTACTAGATTGTGCACGATGACTGTATTAATGCATTAATCACACCGTAAATTATTTTTAATTATTTTTATATTTTTAAATTATTTTGATATATTGATATTAAAAATAATATTATTTTAAATAAAAAATACTTTAAAAATAACTGTTATTATTTAAAAAAGAAAAAAGGGTACTTCTTTTTAAGGCAGCAACCGTGTACTCTCTCTTCCAAGCTCTCTCACCGGCTCCGAACCCACGACTTGATGGGCTCTGTGTACAGAAACACCAGATCCCCAAGCCACAAGCGATGCCGGTGAAAGCCAATCATTATTTTATTTAGTTAACCTATTTACCTCCTGTTTTTTTTCAAAATGGGCCACACTGGGCAGGCTTGCTATTGAAGTCGGCGCTTTGGCACAAAATAAAAAATAGGGGCCGGCGTGTTCTTGCAAATTCAACATGTTTGAACTGATTTTTCTCTCTCCAAGGATAACTCCAGCGGCAAAAATACTTCTTGACGGCTTGCTTACAAATGCGAAACTACGTGTGGGTAAAGAATTTTATTTGGTTATCCTGTTCCGCAAAGTGGTGTAATGAATGTTTTTTAAAATATTTTTTATTTAAAAATATATTAAAAAGATTTGAAAATAAAAAAAAAATTCTTTTAAAAACACTTACAAAACATAAAATAAACACACTCTTGATCTTTACTCTTACTCTAAGCATTTATTTTAAGTTCAATTCTCAAACTAATCATCAATCTTAATCCTCATCTCTCTCTAGCCACTGAATTAACCACCTACTTCATTTGCCCTTTCGGTACTGTTGACCTTCGATTGCTCGAGGACTCGATCTAACATGGATGAAGAGGGGACGTATATAGCAGATTGCTGAAATAGAAAGCCCTGCACCTGTAAATCATCACCTATTCCTTCTGGCCATTTTCGTGTTATTTTTTTCGGGGGGGTGGGGGCCTCAATGAAAACTTTGCAGGTATAAATATGCGTTGCTCATCGGGTTCAGGAAGTGCTCGATCAAGTTGTGTTCAAGTTCAAGACCCGATTTGTTAATTGAATTAGTAAAAAAATAAAACTCTATTTGTTTTCCTCCTCCACGTACGTAGAGTTTGTGAATTTTGATTTCAGATTTATGCCCCCCAATCCTAACCCTAGTGTTTTGAAGTCAGCAATGATCTCATTTTTCAAGCTTACATTACAAGATTTCGAAATTCCTTATCCAATTATTTATAATTCTAAGTAGATTACGTACGCAGTTGAACTTTGCATGAACATGGGGATGCTTCAAAGACAAATTGAAACCAAAGTGGAAGGAGGATGAAAAGATCTCTCGCGCGCTCGTGTTTAATTTGCAGAGAGAGAGTTATTTCGTTTCGAATTTGGTTAGTTTCAGTACTTTCCTTGTCAATCAATACAGACAAGTTTTTATTGAGAAATTTACGACTCATTTTCATGTCACAATCAACCATTAAAAAACAATTATTTTTCGAGATTTCTTTTTCCACACAATTTTTTCTTCAAACAAATGAGATCTTAATTAATTAATTAATTAATTAAAAAGATTTACATACTTAATGCATGTCACTGTGTGCGTACGTATAGATACACTTTGTGTACCATGTAATTCTACGTACATTAAAGCAAGTAAACTTCAATATATATATATAAATCTCTGGTTTTTTTTGTTTTTTTAAAATACTACTTTTTTATATATATTTTCAAATCATTTTAATATATTAATATTTAAAATAATCTTTATATCAATCCAAAATTATCCCGCCGCTTATAACTTAAGGTGCACGTGTTGTGATATTGGTATCCATTCAACTCATTGCAAAAAATACGCTTGAAACTTAACACTTTAGTTTTCCCCTAACGTTCACTCTAGTTCTTGAAAGGTTTGAATTTTGTTTTTGTCCCTGTATATTATTTTCATACAAGTAGGTCCCCCTTTGAAGTTTTCGGTCCTTTTATTCTAATAACTACATTTTAATACCTTTATTAAAAAGAATAGCAATTAGATCCCTATATATATCAAGAAAATCAATTTAATTAAATACAAGCAACTTGCTCATATGGGCCAGGAACGTGGGCTCACCAGGCCCACTCTCTTTCCTTTTTTGAACAAGACCAGCCCAACATGATTGGTTTTTTTTTTCTTGGTATTTTTTTTTGCAATCTCATCATTTAGTGTGTGAGAGATTTTTTAGCTCTTTTTTTTGGACAATTTCTTATACTAGAAATAGGTGTATATAGACTAATTACACACGTATAGTAAAAAATCTCTGTCTTTCAGATTCACATGTATTAAAAACCTCACTGTATTTATATCGGAGTTCAAATTCAAGGTACCTCAGATTGAAAAAAAATACTTTTTAAGAAACTAATACATTCATACGAAACAAAAGACAGAGTTAAACAGTGTGTAATCAGGCGCATGGGGAGTGCCTCGTTGAAGATTTTAGGCCGTCAAATCAAAGCTTCTCTACATACAATTTGTTTTCTAGACGTTAAGTTAAATAAAATAGAGCTGTTGATTGATTTCTTCAATAATTAAAATAGAAGAAAGGGAGATAAATGGGAAGCGAGAGACTGATTTAGTAATTAAAAATCTAAGATCCACTCTTATATTCTACCAAAATAATGGAGATTGATGTGTAGAGTAATAGCAGTCACCAAATGGGAAACAAATCAGGCTCGGCCGATACTTTTTAAGAAATTCTAGATACACTGGATATTTTTTATGTCTTCCCAGAAGTTATATTTCCTTTTTTTGATGAATTATATCTCTTGTTTCCCTCAATTCGATGAGGATTCTTCGGCTTCTTCTTCCAGCAGAACTCTAATATATATATGTGTGTGTTGTCTATTTTTTGGAACTGTAAACTCTCTCATCACATCACTTGGTATGTTTCTTCCCTCACATAACATGCATGCATATTAATTAGTTAATTCATTTCAATATTGTTTTTTTTTTAATTTTAATTTCTCCATTCAACACTTAGTTTAGTTTTTTAGGGATTGAATTTCATGATTAATTTCAATTTATTTTTTATAAAATTATCTTAATTTCATAACCTGAATAAAAAAATTATTTTAATCCAAACCATAGCGTAATAAACATCAATAATCTAATTATGATAATTACATCTCTATGTTATTTTTACTCGTGATCTCATGGTTAATCTTGATTGGATTGATCATGGATTTCAGGGCTACACTCTAGCTGTTGTATAATATGAAGGCAGGAGATGAAAATGGTGGTCAACTTCTTCTGTCACTTTTCAGCATTATCCTCTTTGCAGGTTTGTTTCCTCCATGATTTAAATTAATGTAGAGACCAGCAGGTGTACTGTCAAAATATGAGGCAGTCTTGAACGTCCCCTATTTCACAAAGTGATTGTTCTGTTCATTTCTTTTTAGGGAGAAAAAGAAGTACTCCCCATTCATCATTAAACATCTGCTGTAAATCCACAATATCAGCCTCTTATTTATTTATCTATTTATTTCACGTACCTGTTATAGCTTGTTCAGTAAAAATCAAGAAAACAAGGTACCTAATTATATATTTGACACCAAGTCTCTAAGATTTTTTATTAATTACTACCACTACATAACGTAATGTACGTTTTGCAGGTCTTCTAACCAATGCCTTACCCTATGATTACTCGATCAGCCTTGAGGCAAGCTCAAATTAAGATCAACTTTTATTTATTTCGCAAAGATTGTGCATAATCTCAAGTGATAAGAGGATTCATTCTCTCTTTTCCTGATGGTGTGATTTCAGTGTTTGGAAAATCCTCTCAGACCTCAGTATAATGGAGGAATCATTGTTAACCCAGAACTAAATGATGGACTAAGAGCATGGTCCACATTTGGAGATGCGAAGACAGAACATAGAGAATCCAATGGCAACAAATACGTTGTGGCTCATTCCAGGAATAATCCATATGGGAGCATGTCACAGAAGCTTTACTTGAAAAAGAACCACCTCTATACTTTCTCTGGTATGCATTGCTGCTTCCCCCCCCCCTTCATTTTAAGTTCACAGTATGGTACTAGTGCCTGAAAAAGAGAGGGGAAAAAAAAACAGAATTCTATTACCAGTAAAATGCTGAAACTGCTTACGAAATCCTGAAATTCTAAATTGATTTCTTAATTAAACTGCACTTAACACCATTCTGCTTTCACTGTGACGTCGTCTCATCAGGGGTTAAGATAGGGTCAAGGGTGTCTGCGACTTCTCCAAAAAAAAAAAAAAAAAAAAGAGAGAGAAAATTGCATAACATTCTGTTCTTCTTTTGTGATTTGATCATGTTAATATAGTGCTTTGAGTTAATGCAGCCTGGGTACAAGTTAGCGAGGGAAATGTTCAGGTAACAGCCATTTTCAAGACAGATTCTGGCTTCAAAAAAGCTGGTTCCGTTTTTGCTGAGCCAAAGTGCTGGTCCATGCTTAAAGGTGGCCTTACAGTGGATGCATCCGGCCCTGCTGAGCTATATTTTGAGGTACTGATATAGTATCTAATTTCTAAAACATAATTATGGTCTTGTTATTGCTGTACCTGTTAACGATTTCCATTCTTTTTTCTTAGAGCAACAACACCTCGGTCGAAATATGGGTTGATAGCATCTCATTGCAACCGTTCACAGAGAAAGAATGGAGGTCTCATCAAGATCAAAGTATTGAAAGGGTTAGTTGACTGATAGTTCCATCTTTCATCGTTTATTTAATTACAATATTTTTTCCTGGCTAGTTACGAATCAACAATTTTGCACCTAATTGGATACATATATATTCGTTGCAGACTCGAAAGGAAAAGGTTAGAATCCAAGCCATAGACGAACAAGGCAATCCCCTCTCAAATGCAACAATCTCCATTAAACAAAACAAACTGCGCTTCCCATTTGGTTGTGCTATAAACAAGAACATCCTCTCCAACACTGCCTACCAAGATTGGTTCACCTCAAGGTTTGGAGTGACAGCATTTGAAGATGAAATGAAGTGGTACAGCACCGAAGCTACACGTGGCCAGGTTGACTATTCAGTTCCCGATGCCATGATGGCTTTTGCCAAGCAACACAATATAGCCGTCCGTGGCCACAATGTGATTTGGGACGATCCTAAGTACCAAAGTGGATGGGTAAATTCACTCTCACCGAATGATTTTCGAACGGCTGTACAAGCTAGGGTAGGGTCAGTTATGACAAGATACAGAGGCAGGCTTATAGCATGGGACGTTGTTAACGAAAATATGCATTTTTCTTTCGTTGAAAGCAAATTAGGACAGAATGCTTCTTCAGTTATCTACAACTCGGCTGGTAAGACTGATGGACTCACTACATTGTTTCTGAACGAGTATGATACCATTGAAAAGAGTGGTGATGGTGCCGCTTCACCTGCTAAGTACCTTCAAAAGCTCAAAGAAATCCAGAGTTTTCCTGGGAATGCCAATTTGCGCATGGGCATTGGACTAGAGTCTCACTTTACCGTTCCAAACCTTCCTTATATGAGAGCTTCCCTTGATACTCTTGCTTCTGCTAATGTTCCCATTTGGCTCACAGAAGTAGATGTTCAAGGCAACCCAGCTCAGCAGGTAAGAGATCTAAGATGCAAAAATTACAACCTGCCCTCTTATAGAGCATCTTCAAATTGTTCTGGAGGGGTTAGGCTTCTCTCATGTCGTAGATAACATAATTGATCATTTTGGAATCAAAGTTTAAATAGTAAAATAAGAATGAAACTGAAACAATTGTATTAGATTCCCTGATTAAATGTACTAATAATATAAATTAAATCGTCCATTATGATCTAAGAACTAACTGTTAATTTCGTGGGCAGGCACAATACTTGGAGCAGATTCTAAGGGAGGCATATTCTTACCCAAAAATTGCTGGAATAGTGATGTGGTCAGCATGGAAGCCACAGGGTTGTTACAGGATGTGTTTGACTGATAACAATTTCAAAAACTTGGCTACCGGAGATGTTGTGGACAAGCTTTTGCATGAGTGGGGGGGTTCACTTATGGGCATGACAGATGCTAATGGCTTCTTCGAGGCTTCCCTTTCCCATGGAGACTACAATGTGAAGATTATTCGCCATGGGGTGACAGATATATCTTCCTCGACTAGTAACCTTAAGGTGGATCCAACTGTTGCCGGCCGAACAACTTTGATTCACCAAGTTACTGCTTGATTGTTTCTCTAATATTATAGGTGCTTTGTGTTATCTGTTATTCAAAATTCAAAAATAGTGCTTCGTGTTATCTGTTGTCTAATATTTTTACCCAAAAATTAGAGAAACAATCAAGCACTAACTTTCTTTTATATGCTTCTATTATTTGAAATTTTAGAGCTAAAACAGGCGAGGGTTTTGTCTAGGTGCTGGTATGTTGCAGCTGGATTTGCAGACTAATTGAACAGCTATAAATTCTCATTTATTAATGAATAAAATATAAAAAGGATTACTCCGCAAAGAAGAAAACAAGTAAATCTTCGATTTAAGGAGATGTAATCAGGTAAAATGGCGGGGAGGAGGAAATCGCAACTAAAACCCATGAAGCCCTAGTGTAACCAATTTTCGAGCCACTCAGAATTGGGCTAAATGCCCAGTTTGGGTAAGAGCAGCGATTTAAACTCACCATTTAGTATTTATCTTAACGCAATGGATTTCATACTTGGTCCACTTTGAAGAATTTCCCTGAGCTTGATGACACGAACCCATCCTCTTCGCCTTTGATCTATCCATGCCAGTGGATGCATGTCACTATCTTCAAAATTAATGTTTGATGTGATTTTAGGCAACTTGCTGTAACTCACTACAAACTTGATAAGATAAGTTAATTAGCCTATTGATCCATCCAAGCATGAAAGGGCAGGAGGTATCCAAAAATAGTGACTAATAAAAAAGGAACGATCATCTATATAGCATATGTTGGGTTTCAAATTAGAAATTTAGAATGTTAGAAGAGCCTTAAAGAGATTATTTTGCAGGTTTTACCTGAACCCGACTTATGTTGCACATGCATGTATGAAAGAGGAAGGAATGCCAACTGTTCAACAAAGAGAACACGCAATCAAGCCTTTAGCAGCTCAGAGGAAGGTTTTTCTTCCCAGAAATTAGCTCTCTGTCTACAAATGATTATGTGAGCATGCTCCTGGAACCCATTTATAGAAATTAACGTTTGATTTTGTTCTGTTTCCAAGAATAAAACGAGTAATTATATATATGACTCTGTGAACTTAGTAAATTCAAAGATAAGTTGCAGAGATAAAATCTAGCAGACTGCTATCAAATGCCCCGGTGCCTACAGGAGGGAGTTTGGATAAAAATCTTGCATTCGGGTGGGTTCTACATTCCGCATGCTCACATGGAAGAACACATAAAAAAGAGAGAAAAGGATAAAATTTGTCTTCCTAACAACCAAAGGGAAGGCAGAATAAATGATCACAAAAGGAGCCAAAAAAGAAGAAGATTTTGCTTGGCCATTTGGACCTGATCAAGCGGGCTTGCCTCTTACAGGTTGTTTAATTTACCAAAACTGTGCCTTTATGGCAACGTGTGTGAGTTTACAAGCTATTTTTGTAAGAAAGAAGAAACAAGTTTCCTTGTCCCACATGGATAAGTGGTGACTGACCTGTGTTTCCGGCAAGTTTCAGAGAACTTTCTTGATCCTATCTGAAAATATGGCCTTTCCGGGATAGTTTAAATGACAAAGGAACCATTCCTATATGCCAAAAGTAAACGAGTTCACAAACTGTTTTTGTGAAAAAAAGAAGTGAACTCCGAACCAAGCCCCATTATTTCTCTAGCCATGCTCTATATGGCCATCGAGATGAAAGCCATTCGCACAAACCATCAAGAATCCCATGGTCAAGAGTAAATTCCAAAGGAACTGCTTCCCACTAGAACTTCCATATCTTTGACACCATCAGCACCTATTTTTTTAGATCCTGAGCTCCTTGAATCCGTTATTATTATTGTAGAACACCGAAAACAAGAGAACCAACGAGAAAAACTCCATCTTTTTTTTAAAATAAAAAATCATAATGACGGCGGGATTCAATTTTAGCCAGGGCCAGTTGTTTTAAAAGGAAGTGTGGAATTTAATTTAATATTTTAGTTTCCTTAATTTAACGACTTGGTGAGAACACTGTTCACCTACCTACAAAATACGGTCGGTGGAACAGTGGTTTGCATTGCTAATTTACTGGAATTTCCCGTACGATGTTCAAATCGTAAATTGCTCAACATGTTTGGTTGCTGAGTGTTGCATCACCAGATCAAGAAATCATATTCCCGTTTGCTGATACCAGGCGAGTTGAGATTCTCCTTTCTCATTGGTATAGGTTTCATCCCCTGTGGATTGAAGTATCTGGGCCGGCCCATAAGCAATTCGGATGCGTGTGTGTTTCATGGTATCTTTGCCAATACCACACATTTGAAGGCAAAATTCAGTCCACGTAGGAAAGCAAAATATTTTGCAAAAGGAAGGGCGTGGAAACTCCAATCTACTAAAATTAAAAGGAAACAAAAAACATTCTATGACTCATCATTTTGTCTTGAGATAAGAGTAATATACTTTAAATCTCCACTAGCCAATCAAAATAAGATTATTCTTCAGTGTTTTTATTTTCTCAATTATATGTTTTAGATTAAAATTTTATTTTTTTATTAATCAATTCCTGAATTTGAAAAAGATGAGAAAGATACTAGAAAACGATAAAGGGAAGAAAACTTTTTTTGGTTGGCCACGCTCCATCATGAAAAATATCTTTTTTTTTTTTGGTATCAATGAGTTCATCTTCTTAAAAGAAACTCAATGGTGATGGTCTTTATCTATAAACATGTCAAAAAGTTGATTGGGATTAGTTTATTTTTTCTATGGGGTTGATTTTCATGTTTTTAAAAGGTGAAAATAGATTTATTAAAGTTTTTAAGGATTTTTTGAGGTACTTTCAGGTAATAATAAGTTACAAAATAAGTTTTTTTAATCCAAAAATGAGTTTCAAAACTACGTATTATCTATATTTTTTTAATAAAGAAAGTCAGGTGACATGCAAAAACAAAATAAATAAATAAATTAACCTAGATAGGCAAGTCTGGGTCTCAAGTCCAAGCATACCTGGACTTTTGAGTTGTTAGCCCAACCATGGAGCCTCTAGTTTTTTTTTTTTATTTGTTTTTTTAATTATAACTAATATTCTTCCTATTAATTTTTTTAATTATTCATAATTCTATTAAATAAAAAATTAAAATGATCACATCTAATTTTATGGACAGTGAATTAAAATGTATTTGGGTGACTATTAGTAAATACCCTTACATTCAGTTTTATGGATAGTGAATAAAATGAACTGAGTTTCCACCAGCAACGTTTTCTCTTTATAGCTAGTACAACACCTGTAACGTCGCTATATATAATTCCAAATAAGTTTCACGGGCAAACCTCAAGCACAAGTAAGTTTCAGTGATTAACACTGTCCGAGGTTGGCAACTTGACATGCATCTAATGATGTTCTTTAAAAGAGGAAGTGTGGAATTTAATTTTAATATTTCATGGTCATGTGTATTTGGCTCTTGGAGGTTTCTAAGCTATATATTTTATTTTAGAAAAGAAAATGAAAATGATTTTGGACTGATATTTCTCTTCAGGGTGTGTGGCCTATATTTCAGGGAAGCTTGTTTGCTTGTGCTTTGAAATGATGAAGATACTAGCAGGATGCTGGGTATTGGTGCTCATAACCATTTTCCTGCCTTCAGGTCTCTCTCTCTACACAGACACACACGACTGCTAAGGGAATGAATGTCATTCAAAAAAAGTAAATTAAATAGAAATCACAGGGAACAGTAAAACATTAAGAGGGTTTATGCCTGTGTATTTGCTTACTATTGTAAGTTATGGTCTTCAAAGGATTCTCACCTTTACATTTGTCGTTTACCGATGCAGTGTGCAGGATTCATGCTTTCTCCTATGATTATTCTGCTACAACAGAGGTACGGAGAAACACTTTTCACCACCCAGACTTCCCTCCAAATTATCACCGAGAAAAATGTTACAACTATTTTTCTAAACTTTTCCGAGCAGTGCTTGATAGAGCCCCAGAGAGCTCAGTATGAAGGAGGGATAATAGCTAATCCAGATTTTACTCATGGCGTACAAGGGTGGACTGTGTTTGGACAAGGAGCAATAAAAGAAGGAATATCAAAGAATGGAAACAGATATATTGTTGCACACAGCAGAAGTCAGCCACTAGACAGCATTTCCCAGAAGGTTCAGTTAGAGAAAGGAAAGCTCTACAGCTTCTCTGGTATGTCCTTTCCAATTTTATTAAAGTAGAAAATTTTCTCCAAGTTTCATTTTCCTCCAGATGGGAAAAGCTAATCGCTGAAGATATCACTGGCGAGTCAAAGGAAACTAGCATAAGAAGGATATACTTGTTTTCAATCTTTTTTCTTTCCTTGGTTATTTTCCAGAAAAGTTTCATTGAACTTCATTGAAATTTCAGCTTGGGTTCAAATCAATGGAGGACGTGGAAATGTAGCTGTTGTATTCAAAATGTCTCGGGGTGAACTTGTTCGTGGTGGTAAAGTTTTGGCTAGGAATGGATGCTGGTCTTTGCTGAAAGGCGGTGTGTTTGCAAATACTTCAAGTCGTGTTGAGATTCTATTTGAGGTAAATACCATGAAAGTATAATGAAGTCCAGTTTCCTAATAGTACAGAAGCATTTGAATAGGATTCAATTATCTTTCAAATAGAATATTTAGATTTATGTTTTTTTTTTCTCTCCTTCATTGTAGAGCAAAAATACAGAGGCAGAAATATGGGTAGACAATGTCTCATTACAACCTTTCACCATGGAACAATGGAGATCCCACCAAGATGAAAGCACTGACAAGGTAATCAATATGATTGCATAACGTGAAACATGTTTGTGTCTGTGTGTAGCATTGCCTTAACAATCTTACATATTTTAAATTGATGAACTCGCATATATCTTGAGAGAAAAAAAGAACAAAACACATGCATCTTACCGAAGAGAAAACAAATCCATGTTGTAAATCTGATAAATCTCATCATCATATGCAAATTCCATGTTGATTCTGAACCTGCAGGAAAGGAAAGGAAAGGTGAGATTCGAGGTAAGGAATGCCAACGGAACTGCAATGGAAGGTGCAAGGTTCTCAATAAAACAAACCAAGTCAGACTTTCCATTTGGATGCTGTATGAACTATCACATTATCAACAGCACAGATTACCAAAACTGGTTTGCTTTGAGATTCAAGTATACCACTTTCACCAATGAAATGAAATGGTACAGCACTGAAAAAATACAAGGTCAAGAAAACTATACTGTTGCAGATGCCATGGTAAGATTTGCCCAACAAAATGGCATTTCTATCAGAGGCCACAACATTTTCTGGGACGATCCTGTGTACCAACCACATTGGGTTAAGAATCTAACTTCAGAAGAATTACAAAAAGCTGCTGCCCAAAGAATAAAATCAGTGGTTTCGAGATACGCAGGACAACTAATTGCTTGGGATGTAATGAATGAAAATCTCCACTTCAGCTTCTTTGAGGATAAACTTGGCAAAAACGCTTCTGCCGAGTACTATGCAAGAGCATACCAACTCGATCCAGACACCACAATGTTCCTGAACGAATACAATACAATTGAATATAGCAGTGATGAAAAAGCAAATCCATTCAACTACAAGACGAAACTTGATGAAATTCTGTCATATCCTGGAAACCAAGGAATATCAGCAGGCATTGGTTTGCAGGGCCATTTTGGTTCTGGCCAGCCTAACCTTGCTTACATGAGATCATCCTTGGACATTCTAGGATCAACAGGATTGCCTATATGGCTTACAGAAGTGGACGTCGGCAAAGACCCGAATCAGGTATTGTAATTTTTTCAAGCAAACAACAAAACAATTCCCTATACAGTGTTCTACTACTTTTAGTTACTAATGAATCAGTTGCCAACCGATGAAAGATACAACTAATGGTAGATGCTAATATTTCATTTGGACAGGCAGAGTACTTGGAGCAGGTACTAAGGGAAGGCTATTCTCATCCTGCTGTTAAAGGGATTATAATGTTCGTTGGTCCAGCAAACGCTGGGTTCAACAGTACAATCCTAGCAGACGAGGACTTCCAAAATACTCCAGCTGGAGATGTTGTGGATAAGTTGATAGATGAGTGGAAATTTCAGACAAAAGAAATAAAAGCAGATGGTAAAGGGTCCGTTGAAATTCCGCTGTTTCATGGAGATTACAACATAACTGTCAAGGACCCAGTTAGCAGTTCCTTAACTGCTTTCAGTTATAAGATGACAAAAGATGTCACAAAAGACACTGTCCATCTTCGTATCAATGCCTGAATAATATGACCATTCTACTTCAATCATAATGTATTCCTAAAATGTTTCTCCTGTGTAATCTTAAGACCTTTGTTAAATCTTAATGATATTGCCTGATAATTCTCGTGCAAAAAGGCTTAACTTTTTTTGTGTCTTCAGATTATTACAGAAGAACAAACGAAATTATAGATGGCATCAACAGAAGCAAGAAAGTAAAGGGTCTTGATAAAACTAATCAAGTAGGAGATAATTTTGCAAAAGCTTCAATCTTTCAAGTCCGTTCATGTGATTCAAAGCCTTTTTTTATTGCTTGAATAGAAGCACAGTGGACGATAAGGACCGTGGATCATTCTGCTTTCAACTTCAAAGTGGTGGCAAAGAAATCCATCACTCGCCTGAATTCCTCCTCTGAGCATGATAATACATAAGGGAATTGCTCTTCATCATCTCAATTTCCTCCTTCCAAGTTGCTTCACTCGTTTCTAACATCACTTTAAAAGCATGTAAAAACAAAGTAGGAGGCTTTGGTTCAAGGCAGGGCCGATTTTTGTTAAGATAAATCACAGCATAAACCATCTTATTATCATTTTTTTTCTACCCTATAAAGAGGCACTCCCTCTTTTATCAATAAATAAATCAATATTTGGTCGCAATGTTACTCTCAAAATCAAACAAACATGAAGAGCACTCAATATATAGCAGCAGCAAGTTTCTCATCACAGTCTAAGGTTGGTATGATAAGCAGAGGAAGAAAGTGGCGCCTGAACGACTCGGAAAGCCATTTGCGAGGAGAAACTCGAATCTGAAGGGAAGCCCAGATGAGGACTGGAAGTGTGTGTGATGGTGAAGAAGACGAGCCTGTGAATAATTTGGAGCTAGTGTACATCAGGGCCGAGGTTTGGGCTTGGGGCCTGGGTGGCCTTAGCAATGTAAACGTCACGTCATGTACAAGAGTATGAACGACGCGTCTTATTATGAAACGACAAGTAGTCTCGTGAAGGGAGCCCCAAAATTAACGTTTTGATATGACATTTATTTTATGAATAACTAATCTTATCAAAATAAATCCAATAAGGAACGGAGGAAATGAGAAAATGGAGGACACTCAAAAAACATAATATCAAATCAGTCCCTATATTTTACGGTGCATGCCACGGAAATGAAAGTCAATTTCACATTGGAGGAATAATTTCTACTAATTGTTATTTTTTAAAATATTTTTTATTTAAAATATATTAAAATAGTATTTTTTTAATTTTTATCTGATTAATTTTTATATAATCAGATAAAAATAATTTGAAAATACTAAAATAATTAAATAAAATAAAAATAAATATTTTTTTTTAATTATTTTTAAAACACAGAAACTTTGGAGATTACGATATCCAGGAGCATCCGTCCTTTCCAGTTTTTTAAATCTTTAGATCCTTTAATTAATTTTTTAGCTTTTGTCCTTTAGTACCACGCTCGCAACTTTCTTTCCAATAAACTCCAGATAAGTTTCACGAGCCAGCCTGGGAAGTTTCAGTGATTCAACATTGTCCCAGAACCCAGGTTTGCGAATACTTGTCTTGTTTCCTTCTCTCTTTCTTTGAGAATGGACTTGGCAGCAGTTCTTTAGCATATTGTTCTTGCGGTGCTTTTTACAGCCATTCATTGTCTG
>Ga0325414_1003696_pt1 | contig 15975 bp, 8 predicted proteins | sample PopdelMetagenome_8_FD_206183 | JGI IMG/M metagenome (GOLD analysis project Ga0325414, IMG submission 206183) | Populus deltoides microbial communities from Bellville, Georgia, United States - Leaf-PdKOR-R3 | ecosystem: Host-associated > Plants > Phyllosphere > Phylloplane/Leaf | place: USA...
GTCGACTCCAACCCACAAATCCTAGTTATTCTCTGGCCCAGCAAATTATGGACTTTTGCAGGCTGAGGTAGCTTTCTCTCTCGACAAAGCTTGGGGAGGAAGCGTTGGAGCACATTCCACCTGGGTATTAAGATTTCAGGGAACGCCGCCTCGCAGCCATTGATCAAAAGCAGGATTTGTCAACGCATCTCCGCATCCCAGAATCATTACATAGAAATTCCCGGCATCACTAATAGAGTGCCACCGACACTCGAAGGCGCATGCACAGGACCAGTTACGGGAGAAGAAAATAAGTCATATTTACTGATGCGTACATGGCGAATTACACATGTAAGAGAACGCATAGAAAAGGAATGCCATGGGATTTCAAATAACTAAATTTAATAGGTAAAAGAGAGGGTTAGATGGGCCACTCTCTAAATTCAACTTTCTAGTTTCGAAGCAGGCAATAAACTTTAGGAATACGGACTCGGAATATGCTAAAACATCAACTGTAATAGGAACTAGGATCCTTTAAACGACATGCTCCATGACAAAAATTCAAAGCGCTACAGAGCCACACCACCTCTGGAAGGAGAGCAGATCCCTATAATAACCTCTTTCTAGCATCCCGCAGGCAACCTGAGCTCACCCAAGAAAAATAAACAATAAACGGGGCGGAAACACCATTTGAAGTGGATTTTTACTACATTGAGAAAAACAGCCATTTTACATTTAACCGAAAGCAATTGCTATTTATCCGTGTACCGCTGGTAAATTAACTATGTAACCAACGTTAACCAAAAAGAAACACCATCCATGTTTGAAATTCTCTGTAAAAAAAACATCATCAATCCTAGCCATGCGTCAGCCCAAATTCATTTGCATATGGAAAATCATACAAAATAAAAAATAATCAACTTGAATGATGTTGGAGAGCCCTATTCAAAACACAATTCGTTAAAGGTCACAGCCTAATGGTACACAAAATTCCATTTATGTATTTGTAGTGAGAACTTTCTGCTAGATCCCACTTCTAGTGGAGTTTCTTCATTACTTGCACCAAACCACACGGTGGTTGTGTTCACCAGTACTCTGTTCAAACTTGTTCATCTCCATATTCAAAACCTATCCATTATATCTAAGCATGCTTGTCTCACCTTATCGGGGACTAATACAGCTGGATCGATTGTCTTGAAAGCAGGACCTAGTGGTGTGGTGTAAGCACTGCAAACAAAAAGGATAGAGTAAGGACCAAGATGTCATATACCACTCACCCACTCAAATTGCAAATGGCGCCACTTTAAGGGGAAAATAAAAAACCTCCCGTTCAAAACATAGACAAAACAATTCAAAATTTTCCAGAAGAAAAGACGCCAAAATGCAAGAACGTATTTTAACATATAAATATAACAGCACATGGAGACAACCAGAAGTGGATAGCTGCATAAATCCAACACTTCAATTCTAACAATAATGGTATTAAGTGGCCTAACACTGCTAGAGATCCATTAAGTTGTAAATCAATGTAAGAAGTCAGAAGAATTGGTTTGAACCTCAACTATATGATAGATGCATGCTTGTTATTACAAACAAATGTATATAAAGGGAAACAGCCAGAATTTGTAAGACTCAGATGATGTCATCAGTTAGACAACTAGCACAACCTAATCCTGACTAGACCTAAACTTAGAGTCAGCAATTGATGAGCCGATAAAAAATTGTGCTGGCAGAGCACATTAAAGAAAAATGATTTTTTTCCCCCATAGTTGTGGTAGTGGTAGAGAAAAATAACATGTGAAATTGGGAGTTAGAGATGACATTCCAGAATCAATTAATCACCAGAGACAAAATTTGGATTTTCACACTGCCCCAACCAATTTGCTTTTAGGCTGACGGGGTTCCTTCATTATTCGTACCCCACTCTTCCTCAGGCTCGTTTCCATTAACGAGTACAGCACCATCCGTGGACTCTGCATCCACCACAACTGCTTCCTCTTGGCTCCCTTCTTCGCCATTCTGTTCATCTCCATTCTCTTCTTCGGCCTGTGAGAAATAGAATAAATACATGTAAAAACAAAAAGTCACAAACTGAAAAGCAGAATAGTCACCAATGCATTCATTTAGTGCAGCTCTCCAAATAATAAGGAAAATCGGGAAATTTATAGACTACTTGAGCATTGAACAAGTAATCTCATAACACAAGCAATCTTTTGTGAGATTAAAGTAGGCTACATGCATGCCATCGATCATTTAGGAGGAAGATTTCTCAAGAGAGGAAATACAAATGCACATCTCATAACATACATCACCCTACTAAATGAACTTTAAATAAATGGAACAAAGAAAGGCAGCTGAAATGTAAAAGTGATTTAAAACCCTATTGACAAAATACCTCATGATCAAAGTCTCCATTTTCAAGAGGTTCCTCCTCTTCTATTTGCATGTTTCTGAAAGCCTCCACAAGGGTGATGTGAGGTTTATCAGCATGTGTTTGGTAGTCCTCTGCAGGAGGATACACGCCCCTACAGAAGCAATATCAGAGCCATTAATAAGCTATTTATCAGAAAATTCAAAAATTCACATTAAAATTCTGTGTTATGCTGTAAGCCTTGGGATAATGGTTAACTGAAAACTAGACATACTGGATCTCCATATTGTAAGCTAGATCCAGAGAAATTAATTTTGAAAGAGAGATTCTTTTTCTTCTAAACTTATATCCATTGAAACCAGTGGAAAATTACATTCCATTCAAGGACAGTGCCAGCCATACGTGAATTTGTGGAGTGTACACAAGTGCTCTTCAAAAGTACCTTGTTTCTGCAGCTCTAGATTCAACAGATAAAGCAACTTGCCAATCATCAAACATATTTGGATATTCTTCAGGATCAGCCAGAGATTCAGCAGCTTTTGGATTAACCTATAAAACAACACAAACTAGGACCATAAGACTCATGCTATGTGTGGACAAAACAATATCTACAGACCTATTACTTTAATTTAAGAAAAAAAATCATTCCTTTAGAAATTTTAAATAGGATAACAAGGAATATATATCAATAATAGTAGATTAATATATATTAGTTTTTTAACTGGTAATTGGAGTTCTTTGTATTACAGAGCCCAGTGATGGGGAGAAAGCATTGCTCAGGGAAAAGAAATAAAATAAATTTAGCTTTATCACAATTTATTCCAGCCTTAGAATTACAGTATAATGTCACTTTAAGTCACAGTTTACTTTCGTTTAAACTGAATCTAATTTGCTTGAAGCTTATTGATGATGTAAATCAATCAAAGCACCCCTCAACAGGATGTAAGAAATTGAATTCACATAATTGGATACATGTAGAAAACAAGAATAGGAGGATCATAGCAGAAGGGCCAGATACCCAAGCGATTCTAAGTGAAACAAAAACACAAGAATGACAGGATACCTTGTTCAGGTCTTTCCTCCAAAGCGCCACAATCTCTGAAACCTTGCTGGGAAGATAAGATCGTGCCATCAAAGCAGCCTCCGGTATCCGATTGCTGCAAGAATAATGCTTCAATGTCTAAAATCAAAAGAACCGCTGTTCTCATCTTAAGTAGTTGAGAAAATTACCGTTCCACCAACAGCTGGAGGCAGTCTTCAACTTTGCCCAACATGAATAAACAAAGGAATGCAACATTAATCTTCCCCTGTTCTATTGCCAGGGATCCAAGCTTTGATATCCCTTCAGCATCTCCTAAGGAAGAATACAGCAGCAGCAAACCACTCAAGTCTGTTGCGTGCTTCATGCATTCCTCAGCCATTTCCAACTGCAGTAGCAACACAAAACAAGAGATATAAGAGTAGACTAGTAACCAGAAAAGCTTCCTGAAATGTGACAGGAACCATAAGCAACAATGTGAAAACTCAAAGTTCATATAGGTATGAACTTGATCTAAAATCCAACAGAAGTTTGCTCATTTAGTCTATAAGAATCAAACTATTTCTTCTAACTGCCCCGGCCTCAAGCAAAAAAATGTATACAAACAATATTATTATTTTAAGCAGCTATCTCCAAGACCCCAGAACATTTCTCAGTTAAGTGAGATAATAATTCTGCATTCTGTTTTCCACCTCAGCATATATGATGTCCAGGACACATAGGATAAGCACGTAGAATTTTAGTTTACTGCAGTGAAGGCCATAAGTATATCAGACCATAATTATACCTTTCCATTGGACATAGCTAACTCTCCCAACTGTTTCCATTTTGACTCACTCTGCACTTCAATGGCAATTTCCTGTAAAAGAAAGGCATGCCTATTCAGAGCAGACACAAGGTTGTCGTTTTATCCAAAGGAGATGGCAACTTAAGAAAAAAGCTTCCATGACTGCTTGTATAGACTAACCAAAAATAACGTCAACTAGCCTCACCTTTGCAACCTCTAATCTACCAAGCTGTATAGCTAGCTCAAATCTATAATCAGGGTCAGTAGCTACTTCCAGAGCATCCTCTATCATACCTCGTGACTCCAAGAAATGTGCCACACTAGCAATCAAAGTTGATATTCCATCAGAAAACAAGAGCTTCAATACCCATACTTCATAGTTTAACCAACAAGAAGCAAAGCACATGGTGGGAATTATGAAGTTCTATGAAACGTTTACAAAGGGAAAGGGAACGCAAAAATGAAGAGCCAGCCCTGTAACCACATAACAATCTCTCAAATTTGAAATTGCAAGAACATTCAAAACACAAACACAACATCTGGATGCTTTATACTAAGAGTAAAAAAGGACCACAAATCATGATGACAAAGAAATGGTTTTATTAAAAATAAAAAACAAAAAAACAGTGCTAATGTAGCAAAAGTTTCAAGAAATCTGTCGCATGTGAAATTAATATTTCTACAGCAAAAGGTAGGGAATCTTGAAGTCAAAATAGCCAATAAAAACAAAATATAACATAGATTATCATAAATATGAAGAAATTAAAAAGAATCTCCTAGCAATATCAAAGCAACTAATTCTATTTTGTTACAATTTGACAAGAATGAGGCAATAATGATGTTGAACACCCAAAAATAACAATATTTCAAAGTAGCCAACTGTCAAATCACTCATTTTCTGGAGAACAAATATAAATATCCATTTGCCAATATCTAAGAACTAGCAAATGTGAGTACCTATTATGATGTTCTTTAGGAATTGAAGGTAAGAGTTCACTGGCCCTCTCCAGATCTCCCCGCATCACCAGAGTCTTGTACTCAATTAAGCTAAGAAGTAAAGTGTACCCCGTGACACTGCTCGACAGAAGAAGAAAACACGAAAGAGAGGTTAAAAGCAAAATAATATAAATTCCAAAAACATATAAAGAAAAACTACCCACTTGAATTCTTTGTCTATCAAATACACCCGACTTTGACTAGCAAGGTACCCAAGCAAGTACATGGGGTGGTCCAAATGATACATGGTGGTCACCTAAAACAATTTTGTTAGCTATAAATACAGCAACTTAAAATCCAAGGAAAGGAGTCGTATTTGAATGTATCAAGTCAGCAAGCACAAGGATGCAAGGTACCTCGCCTCCAACACAGTAATTGAGCCTCCAGGAGGAGTTATTGTATATGAAACAATCCCCAACCCATAAGCCAGTTCTGACACGTTCATTGGTTTCATGGAGAAGCTCAAATGCATCCTCAACACCTTGTTCATCCACAGGTTTTCCACTATCTAAATAAGATGAAACTATGTCACGCTGCAAAATTAAACAAACATCATTTAAAATTCATTAATGCAGGCATAATGAAGACAGCACGTGAATACATAAACAAATCAAGAGATCAATAGGGAGACTCACATTGTATTTGAGGATGTAGAATGATGCATCACTAGCAATGGCCACTAAATCTCCACTATCAGCCCAATAGAGATTCTGATATATTCAAGATCAGTATTAACATTTACTACACAAGGAACTTGGAATAGAAATGTGTTGTCTGGAAAAATTGTCAAGACAGCAACAAAACCCATGATACTTACTTTCACAGTAACATCAATTCTCCTAATCAACCTGCATTCAGCCCAGTCATAGAAACAAATAAAATCATTTGAGCACATGGCCAACAGGGTTCCTCCATAAATACGCTCAGCTGAAAAGGTTGGCCGGACACTCTTCTTTTCCTGAAAGAAATCACCATCATTTAACCCCATATTTCACATACAATAGTTAAGATGTTAACACAGCAGCTAGAACAACGAATGTTGAGAAACCTAAACAATTCTGTTATCATCCAGGAATTATAAGCCAAAGCATGATTACACAAGTCACAAGATGAAAGCATACACATTACTAGTGACTCTGAGATAAATGTTAAACAATTTTCCTAAAATTAGCAAGGCATGTTACATTTGTTTTCTCTGCCCCAACCAACTTGAGAAAATGCCCACTTCTCCAGAACAATAAAATTAACCAAATAGCAAGTATAAGATAAGCTAAGAAAGAGTACAGACCTGGAAATTTTTGCTGAAAATCTTGATCTTTGATGTACTTTCTCTAACAGCATATTCACCATCCGAAGACCAAACAAATTCAAGTGCAGAACCAAATGATCTGTTTCTCCATGCTAAAGCTGTATATATGATGTACTCACCATCTCCACAAACAACAACAAACCTCCCATTGGGATTGTGTTTTAAGCTCTGTAAAATAAGTGCAGCAGAAGAAATAAGTCATCCATGCACCACACATGGACATTCCGAGATAGATTACAAGAACAAATCAGCAGATGTTTTCCTTGGCCTTCTCCCAACACATTTAATGCTATATCTATGTATGTTACAAGCTGCTTTTCCACCTTGATAAATAGTCCATAATGCAACTATGCACATACATGTTACAAGGACTGCTCCCACAAATAAAGTTGGAAAAGAGAAATGGATGCAAGGGACGAGAAAATACAGAACAGTAATTTGTCTCTGATGCATCTAAATCAAGTTTAAGAGACATTTTACAGACTTTACTTCCTACAGGGAAAAAACAGCAATCTGCTCTGGGCTGCTACATCAGTTGAATTTTCTTAACCAAATAATTGTAAATCTTAGAAAAAGATGTCAGTCTAAAATAAGTTATGTTAACCTAATTTACACAGTTTCAAACAAGAAAAAGAAATCATGAAATGTGACGAGTTGCCAACTCACTTGGGGGTAAAGATCACATGTTCCCAACTCCTTAACAGCCAAAGGCAATCTTTCACCATCAGTCACCTAAAGCATAGAGAACAAAGCCTGATGTAATGCTGAGCAAAAGAACCTTTTGGTTCAAGATTTTATCTCAAGTAGCAATTATGAGGTGGTCTAATTGAATCCAAACCTCAAAATCTGCCCCCACACTCCTAATGTTCACAGTTTGAATTTCATTGTGCTTCGCCCATATAATCTTTCCACTATTGTCCATGCTAGCCACAGGTTCTTCTCGACCGATCTTGACCATAATGGTTCCTTCATCATACCCAATCACAACACTGCACAAAGAAATTGATAGCCATTCTGCTTTTACTCATCATCAACAAAAACTCATTTTCTAAAGATGAGACACATACCGGCGTGAACCTTTCATGTATCCAACAGCCCAAACTCGTTCCAAGCCATAATTCAAGGTGTTCTCAAGCCTGTACGCAATGAAACATGTCTTAAAGTCTGTAACATAAAGGCAAACAGAAATCATATAATATGTGTGTGTGTGTGTGTTATGTATATACACACAACAAGTTTACATCAAAGAACAATAAAGAAAAACAGAAAGCAACTATTTAGCTTAAGCTTTTCAAGATTTTGCATCTTCTAACCCTAATGAATTTAACTCCTCAAAACATCAACCTATTCCAGCCTCTACTGGGCTGCATTCACCGATAGAGACAAATCTTTCCATTTAATATCAAATTATGGCTGCAAATATGCATGTATTCATGACAGTTTCCTGTACTGGTAAAATTAAAATCCTGAGGCTAGTTGACTAAACAAAAGCAGAAGGAACATAGTTTTCAGGTGTAAGAAGTTCTAGGAAGCCCATATTGCCTGAACAAACAAACCCATAGTCTCGGATTGGGAGATATATAAAAATTAAAAGGGAAAATAATAGACAAGTGGTTCACTGAAGAGATATAATAATAAAAAAATAAAAATTGTTTCACCAAATCTTTCTTGCAAAAATGCTGAAAATCCTTCTCATTGAGGTTTGCTACTTGAATCAGAATGTATGCATTCCAATTTCAATGTAGAACAGTTATACAAGTGCACATAAAAGTTACCAGAGACATACCAACATTAAGTTTATACAGCAAAATGGATTACCTGTAAGTTGTTGAATGCCATATACGAACAGTCCCATCTTCAGAACCTGTAATTATTATTGGAAGTTCAGGATGAAAACATACAGCAGAGACATTGTGTGTGTGGCCTTCTAAGGTCTGGACACAGCTTTTCGTTTGATAATCCCATACCTGCTTGAAAAAATGACCCATTAAGATTCTAAATCAAGATAAATGTGTTAACCAAACAGCTAAATAAACACATAAAGGACAGACCTTCGCAGTGTGATCATCAGAGCCAGTGATTAAATAAGGTTTATCTCCACCTGTAAAGTAATCAACACAATTTACTCCTTTCTGGTGGGCATCCAGAGTAAAATTTGGGTCGGGAGAGCCAAGATTCCAAATCTAAAACAAAAAATACCCAATTAAAGTGAGCCAAGTGAAGCATGTAAAGCATATACAAAAATTAGCAGCAGGGAACATCCCTTGTACCTTTATGGTGCGATCAAGGGATGCACTTGCAAAAGTGTTGGTGTCTTTAGGATTAAAAGTAACTTGCATCACATAATGGGAATGTCCCTCAAATATCTGAGTACAAGCCCATCCCTTCTCCCAGTCCCAAAGTTTTATAAGCATGTCATCAGATGATGACAACACATAGGGAAGGGTAGGATGGACGGCCACACATCTAATGTAATCTGTATGAGCCTCAAAAACTTTAATCTTATCCATTGTGTTGTAGTTGTACACACGAATATGCATGTCATCAGCTCCAGCAACAACCCACTGCTTTCGTGCTATGAACTTGGCTGACCTAACTGCAGACACATAATGTAAACTTCAGAAGACTTGATAGTTATAAAAAAGACAAAAACATACTTCAGAGAATAGAAATAACTTTCTTCAAAGAAAAACATGCTGTAAAAATAACTTTTTACAGTGGAAGCAAATATTATCATATACCTGGCAACTCAGTGACCTCAAAAGACTTCGCCATGGTCTGGAGGAGATCAAGGATATTTATGTTAGAAAGGAAAAAATAAAAACCTCCAAGTAAATAATCAATTTTAAGAAAATTTATAGATCGAAAGCAACAAAAGGAAATTTAGCCACTGATTCGTGTGTTGCAAAATAAAAATACACTTGATGACAAGCGTCTCACAAGATAGCCAGCAGCAAGTTTATTTTTCAAACTTACTTTTGTCTACAGAAATGGAAAAATAAATTGTAACACTCCCTATTGATATGGTGGACGTGTTCTATGCTTCCTCCATTCATGGTCCATAATCCAATTTGCTAAGGGGGCAAACAACTCATGACATTGCAGCTTTTCCTACCCCTAATAGTCTACTACTTCATCACTGTTCCCATCTGATAAAAACAAATTCAAATGGTAACCAGCTTCACAGGTTGACAGAAAGCATGACAAGTTTTGATCCCAATTACATGTAACTTGTTCAGTTTTTCATAAACAGGTCACCTTTCAAGGCCCAACTCATAACAGCCAGCAACTCGCATGGGAAAATATTTTTATATTTTTTCCTCTAAAATAATTACAGAAGATGATTGAGAATTATCAGCATTCACATTAAAAACATCGATTTTGGAAGCCCATACCCACTCAAAGTTAACTAAAGTTACTGATCATGATGCTTCACTGTTCAAACATAAACATATTTTTTAAAAAGCTATCACGACCATCAACAAGAATCACCCTACTTTGAACAGTTTCTTTGTCATTGCAAATGTGAATAAACCACAATCATGAAGCAAAGCTAGTACAATTACATTCACATACCTGTGACTGGTAGTTCCAGATACACACAGTCCCTGAATACAAACTCACTAGAATCCTGCAGAAACCCAAATCACAAATATAGAAATACATCAAGTTAAGACTAACATATCTACAAATTACTTCTCTTTGCATCAAATGACTAACAAATTAAATAAATAAAATGCAAAAAGAGAAGAATATAATTTACCATGGTTCTGTTGGATGTAGATCGACTGACTTTACTCTCTCCGATCTTTGAGCAAGTTTCCTCTGATCCAGATACAAAAACAAGAATATCACTCACACAATCATTTAAAAAGAAAAACTTGAGAAAGTAAAGCTGCAAATATATAACAATACCTTGATTTCGAGTCTGAGAGGCTGTTGATACAGAACAAAACAAACACATCAGTCCCAAAATTATATACCAGATCTCAAATTAATCCAGAAAAAACCAAATCCACGTTAATCCATTTTGTGAACAATGAAATAAGAAAAAAATCAGAATTTCAAAACAACCAAGTCAAAACGAAAACTAATTCTACATTCCAGATATTCCTTCACTTTCCGAGCAACCAAACACACCTCCAGAACTTGCATTACTCTTAAAGTCCAAAAATTCAAATTCCACCCGTAATTAAGACCAGATCTCAGCAAAATTCAAGACCTGAACACTCCATTTGGTCACTAAGAAATCAATGCGAGCATCGAGAACCTCCGATTCCGAGCTACCAAACAGAGCGGAACTGATTCCAATGTCCCACATTTGATTAAATCAACGGAGAAAAGTATTCAATTGTGTGATTAGACGCTATGATTTTATACAATTAGAAGCGTAATTAGATAAGAGTAACAAATCAAAGCAGATTTCAACCAGATCTAACGCGTACTCGAACTCGAAAGTGAAGGCTACAAAACGACAATACAAAGTGGACGAGAATAGAAAAAAATTGAATGAAAAAAACAACGATAGATCACGAACTAACCATTTTTGCAGATCGCGAGAGCTAGAGATCCAGGTGAACGGGTTCTAAATTCAGAGAGAGAGAGAGAGAGAGAGAGGTTTTGTATAAGCGAGTCTTGTGTGTGTTGATCTGCGAGAGAGAGAGAGAAGAGGTGTAAATTAAGGAACAGAATTACGAAAGCGCCACTGCATGGGGCAGCTATAGTATGGAGCTGTATAGTGTAAGTTACGATGCTTCCTTGATTTTAATGGTGATGATGTTGAGTTTGGACGTTGAGGATTTTAAGAGAGGCGTCCAATGCATAGTTATGACAACCGGTCTAGGACAACCCGCTCAAGGCTCTAGTTGGAGGTTAGGTGGTTAATCTATATTAACCCAAGCATTTGTTTCATAAAAACCTTGAAACAATGTTATCTTAAAAATAAAAAATAAAAACAGGTTTTTATTGACTCGAACAAAAACAGCCCCAAACTGAGAGTTTATTAAATTAACTTATCAAGTCGGGGCAAGCTTTATAACTCGGTCCAATGATGTGTGTTCACTTAATCATGTGTGATAGAAGTGAATAGGATGAGTTTGGTAGCTAACCCGGGGTTTTTTATTTTTGTTGTTTTAGAATTGGTGTCTTTTTGTTTAAAACTAGTATATTGGTTCGCATTTTATAGCGGGTCAACATTAATTTTTTAAAAAAATATAAAAATATATATTAAAAATATAAAGAATATTTTAAGCGCCTTGAGTTTGATAGCCATGTCAAACCAAAGTAACTTGGGTTGCCTTGGATCTGGCGGTCAAGCCAAACCCATGCGATTTGAGTCTGGAGGCTAAGCGACTTGGGTCTAGCAGCAACGTCAACCCCGAGCCTGACTAGGTAATAATTAAAATGTTGAGACTTATAATTTTTTTTAATTTTTTATAAGAAAAAACATTTAAATTATCCTTAAAGTATCATAAACAGAAATTCAAATTCAGAAATTATTTATAAACAACAAATCATCACAAAAATATAATTTAACGTTTTACATCTAAAAATTCAAATCATATCTTTCCAATGAAATATTTTATTTTTTATATTTATGAATTTGTTGTTTTTTCAATAGAAATTCTATCTTCTCTTTTTTTTTCTTTCTTTATTTCATTTTTTTTTATGAATCTTTATGTTTTTTTAAATCAAACTCAATGCAAAAAAAAAACATTTATTTAATGGGTGGTCCTTTGTGATTTTTCAACTGGCGACAAAATTATTTTACATTTTTTTTAACAATATTGAACTATATGTGTTTAGTTTCATTATATATATTTTTCATCCACAATGCACACACAAAATGGTAGTTTATTTTTGAAGACTTGAAATAAATCACTTAGAACTCAGTATTTTTTTTCCATTCTTTTCTCTTTGAATATAACAAATTTATAAAATAAATTGCACAAATAAAAAAGAGTTTGTAATTAAGTTCTACTGCATATGAATGAAAAATCATGCTTGAATGAGACAGTGTTTGTTTTTGCAATTCAATCGTGTTTTTGAAAAATTTTAAATTTTTTGACCCGGGCGCTTGGGTCTGACATGGTTGTCAAACTCAAGGCATTTGGGCCCCGAATGATTGTCGGACTCATGGTGCTTGTGGGTTTGGTGTGGTTGTGACAACCAAGCCAGACCCAAGGCACTAAAGTGGCAGAGAAAAAGCAATGAATGAAAAGAAAAAAAAGCCAAAGAACGTCTTGCGAAAAGATAAGAAATTAAAAATGAAATTACTATTACAATCCAAAATAAAATGTCTCTTGATTTATAGTGATTTCCCCCAAACCATTTAGCTTATGATGTCTCTTGATTTTATAGTGATTTCCCCCAAACCATTTAGCTTATGTGACAACATTTCAAGTTTTTACTCGAGTATTGGTTTAAATTTATAATATATTATATTATAAATTATGTTATAATAAAAAAACTTAAAAAAGGTGGGACATTTATTGTGTTGACATTGTTCATGTAGACATAAAAGGAGTGCAGTTTATTATGCAATTTTTATTATTAAAGAGGCACGAATTTTGGTGTTTGACGCTTACATTATTTGGTTCTTTTTATTTTTATGTTTGTATTTCTATCATAAAACTCCATTTTTTATGTTCTAATTTTTAAAAATTAAGATAGGAGAAAGAAAGTTATCAAAAATTAATAGAAGAGAGAGCTTTTGGACATTCACATTTTGACAACAAAATAACATTGATTTTGATGTCAATATGTTCATCCTCCTAAAAAGGATAGTTTGTTGAAGGTGGTTTCATCCTTTAATGTATGTAAAAAATAGTAGATCAAAATCCAAAAAGTTTGTTTTGACTTGATTTGATTTTGAGTTCTAAGAATAATTAGAATGTGTCGTGGGTTTAAAATTAAAGTTAATAAGGTTTTTTATGATTTTGTGTATGTGTTTTAGATGAAAACATGTTGAAATTTGGGTTTTATAAATCCAAAAACTTAGACCTAATTTTTTTTATCACCAAATGTTGCCAATATTTGTTTTAGTTGATAACACATTATACGTCTGGAGACATAGTATCGTTCTCTTTGTTAAAAAAAAAAGGCGTTCAAGCCTAGGGGTCTTATTTTCCAAAACCATGCCTTTCTTTTAAAGCTAGTCACACGAATGTATTTGTTTTTGTGGTAGCTTTTGTGGTTATGATTTGAAAAAAAAATAATTTTCAAAAAGCACTTTTTATTGTGGTATGTTTGATTTAAATAGGTGTTTAATTGAAATGTAGCTGAAAATGCTTCTAAAAATAATCAAGTAATAAGTATTTGTTTAAAACTGTGATTAAAGTTGTCGTTGCATGTTAAATTACTAAAAAGGACAGTTAATTTATATATCAATTTGCATTGTATTTAAAAATACATTGTCACAAGAATAACTAAAAAGAATGAGACTTATTTATCCATATCAGAATTCGAAGGTTTCACAGAAAGCATGTGGTGGAAGAAAGATTTAGGAAATTAGTTTGAGGGATGATAAGACAATAATTTTAGGGATAAGAAGATGATAGGAAAAGAAAAGAAGAAGAAAAAAGGCAAATGAGATACCTAGATGGATGTGAAGGTGGAGACGATTAGGAGGTATTTTAGGAAGTATGAAAACAAACAAGTATTTTTTTTTTCTCTTGACAGATCTTGGTTAGGAAGAATTATCTAATAAACAGTTTTTCTAATAAGGATTGTTTGATATAAAAAAATGCTGGATGGTAGATTTATGAAAATTATTTGATGGAAGCTATGTTAGATTTGAGAAAGAAGATGAAAGAATGACAAGAACAAAAAAAGGCACGATAGGAATAGGGATGAACAAAAGATGGTAAAGGTGGAGAGGATGAGGGTATTTTAGAAAATATAAAATTTAAAAAGTCTTTTTAGAATTGAATGTTGTCGATGAAGAAAATCTGAGTTAAATTTAGAGGGTGTTTGACAATGTGGTAGTGGTTGCTTTTTAAATAGCTTTTCGTGCCGAAATACATGTCAATGATGTTTTTTTATTTTTTAAAAATCATTTTTGACATCAGCACATCAAAACGATCCAAAAAATACAAACTGCATTCAATTTTAGCAAAAAAAAAAATAAAATTCGGTCAAAAGCAGGTTGAACCGCAGAGCCAAACGGGCACTAATAAAAAGCATGTTAACAATGCTTTTTCATAACCTGTGATCAAAACACAATAAATTATTTTATTAATGATTAAATATGAATATAATATGAATTATTTTTTCAAACATTTCTTATGAATATTCAATGAAAGTAAAATATCTAATTTTTTTATTACGAAGTTTTTATATAATTTTCTCAAATTTATTATTAATTTTTTTTTTTGCATGCAACTGCATAAAATTTATCAAAGTCATGTTATGAATAAAGAATATATGCTTTATATATAAAAAAGAACTGCTTAAACAAAGAAGGCGATTTTAACGTGAGTTTTAACTAAAGAAACTTTTGGCAAAAAAATCATAAGAGAAATGATTTTTGTCCGTGTCTCGATGATTTCTTGAAAAATACTTTTTTATGTTACAAACGCGTTGTTTTCTACTTTATTATAAAAATAATTTGGTCTTCATGTACCATATAATAAACTACATGTGGAAATAATTTTTTGAAAAGAATTATGTACATATACCAATATTTTTTTATTTTTTTTGTTGGGATAAAAGATTTTAAAATTAGAAAAATACTATTCATTAACTGAAATAGAAATAGCACGGAAAATTAAGCTAGTTTTAATTTTGCAAGGAAATAATTCTAATCTAACTAATAATTTGCTGAAAATCTCCTATTCTCTAGTAAGGTTACAAGAATAATTTTTATTTAATGCAAGAAAGCTCATTGAGAGTTTTTAATCTCGTGATTTAAATAATAAACTTAATTAAATTTAATAATTTTATTTTTAAAAAATTATTCTTATTTAATTAATAAGAAATTAAATGCTTGTAAAACTGAGTATTAACTCAATACCATGATATTTTTCTAAAACCATAATATCTGAATAAATCTTGAAATTTAATTCTCAATAGCTATATTATTTTTTAAAATTATTTTTTATGTATTAATATAATAAAAAAAATGTTAAAAAAACGAGCATCAACCCAATGTTGATATGTTTTTTAAGATAAAAATAATTTCATAAAAAAATAAATCATCAAATCTAATTTATAATAATTTTTTATTTAATAACATAACAATCATAAAAATAAACACCAATCTAAAGGCGAGGATTTTTTTAATAACTTACATAAAAAAATAAAAATAAAAAGTACAATTAAATCCATGTTAAAATATAGAAATGAAAAAAAAAAAAGTTACTGATCCAATGAATAGACAGTCATATGAGGAGGGGAGCAACGACTCGTCTCCTCAGTTACTTCTTGTTAATTTTAACCCTTTATTGTACATTTATTATTTTTTACCTTTAGATTTGTCTAAAGAAGAAGAAGAA
>Ga0325414_1003697_pt1 | contig 15970 bp, 10 predicted proteins | sample PopdelMetagenome_8_FD_206183 | JGI IMG/M metagenome (GOLD analysis project Ga0325414, IMG submission 206183) | Populus deltoides microbial communities from Bellville, Georgia, United States - Leaf-PdKOR-R3 | ecosystem: Host-associated > Plants > Phyllosphere > Phylloplane/Leaf | place: USA...
AAAAAAAACAAATATGTGAAATCATAAAATCATAAAAGAAAATGAGGAAAAAAATGATTCCTAACCATATTAACTCTTAAAACTTGTAACTCCTGTCATTAGATCGGAAGCATGAAAAGTAGAAAAATCATGAAGTCCAATCCTAAAAAAATCAAATATTGAAGGATGTAACCAGAAAAAAAAATCAACCGCATAAGAAATTATAATTAAAAGAATGATGATGAAAATCAATATCAAAAAATAAATTTATGGATATCAAAAAAATCAAATTGGAGAGTTAAATTGAAAAGAAAAAAAACTTTAACAAAAAAAAAAAGAAATCAAAAGAATAGGAGCTAAATTGAAAAAAATAAAACAACATAAACTTTGATTGAATGATAAAATTTACAACTAATAAAATTTTAATAAAAGAGTCTGGGGTAAAAATGAGAAATCAAAAGAATAAGGAGCTAATTGAAAAAAACAATATATGAAAAATTATAATTTAAGAACTAAATTGGAAACATAAAAAACTTTTCTAAAAAGGTCAAGGATGAAAATATGGAATAAAAAACATAAGGATTAAAATTGAAAAATGAAATGAAATAAGGATAAACATGCACTTTCTTTAGAAAAAGAGAAAAAAAAGAAGAAAAAAAAAAATGAAACAACAATCGGTGACAAACCACTCATCATTTGTCGTTGCGCGTAACACTAGAAGGAAGAAGATGCAATAGCGTTTCTAAGGACACGGTGGAAGGTCATGTTTGGCCACCGAGTGGCATCGCACGTGTGACCCAAAGAGTGCGAACACCACCAACACGCTAGCAACTTCTACGAATTAAAAATTAAAAAATCAATGTAAAATTACCAAAACACCTCTCATAACCACTGAAATAACAAATAAACCAACGTGTAAGGATCAAAACACCCCTAACTGCATTAATTTTTTTTGTCTTTTCTAAGGGTAAAGATGTGTTTTAATTGTAGCCTAATAAGAAAAGAAAAAAACTCTTGGTCAACCACTCATTGAATTTTGAGGATAAGAAAATATTTTTACTATTTTAAATTTTGAAAAAAGACAAAAAAAAAATCATTGGTCAACAATTATTAATTTTGTTGACTTTAGGGGTAGAAGAGTATTTTCACTATAATGGTAATTTTGTCAACAAAAAATTAGAATAGACTAATGTACCTCTGATCAATCTTTTAATGAATAACGAACTTATAAAGAAGAATAAAATACCCTCATAACCAAGGCTTCTATTTTTTCAATCTAAAGGCGAAATGGTAATTTTATTGTAGCAATTCACAATAAACCATGTCTATGACTACAATGAAAAACCCACACCCTATAATTTCCTACTTAATATATCTATTTTTTTTTATCATTTTCTTATGAATTTATTCAATAGTTAAAAGTTATAAAATAAAAAATTATATGTTAACAAAAAAACTAAGTTGTTAGGAGTTTTTCAAAACTCGTTCCATCTTGGCCAAAAATTTTACAATCAATACTATTTGAGAACAGATGGAACGTTTTCTCTAATTCACTTAGGGTGATGAATCCTCTGCTGATTACTTAAATATCTTCATATAGTTTATGTTATACATAATATATGTTTATTTGTTACTATTGATTAGGACAACGTGTGATAAGGATCAAAGCATAACACTTCTTATATAATATAACTTAGTGACCTTAAGTCTAAGGATCGTTTATACAATTATCACGTGAGCCTTTCTATAGACATAAGTGATCTTTTCATATGGAATTCTCTTGCGGGTTAATTCAATAAACATGTCTTATGACAAGCACTTACATATTAGTTTCTGGTATCCCTTATACCTCAGTTTATGAGAGTAGTTGTTTTTTTTCATAAAGGAAGGAACATGATATGTACTAATCTTAATAGCTCTAATTAATATCTAATCTTAATAGAACATTGATCTTGAACATTTAGGAACAATGCTTTGATGCAATAGAAATATTACAATTATAACAATTTTTTTAATTTTTTTTGCAAAGCATTTTTCTACCATGAACTTTATCTTTACTCTAGATTTATTAATTAAATATTAGATTCATTATTCAAGTGTAAATGAGTATTAAAAATAAAAAAAAAAACATTTATTAATTGTCATCCCTACTCGAACCCTAACGGGCAAACAAATTTATATGCATTTGGGTCGATTTAGGTTGGTGTCCATTGGGTTCGTGTAAAATTATATCCCTAGTTGAAAAATGATATTTTTTATGGGAAAAAAAAAACTTGCCCCATCTGGTCACTGAAATCATGGGTTACAAAAACACTTCATCAGTATAATTTTTCTTTTTTTAATAGATCATGGTACACCTTTTGATATTTTGAAAAAAAAATAAATAAAGATGCCTAGCATGTACCCCAGCTTTCTTTTATGGGCTTAACACATGGGTAGACCAACACATCTGATCTAATTATTTTTTAATTTCTTTTTTATTTAATGCATTATCAACCATGTTAAAAGAAACAAAAATAATTTCATACCTTGTCATTTAAAAAAAAATTACTTAAAAACCCCTTTTATTGTTGTTTAACTTAAAAAAATTAGACCTCTTTTTGTTTTTTCAATCACACATGTATTTTGTTCGGTCTTATTTTTAAAAGATTGTTATTTGATACAAGAAGAGTCCCACACACCTAGTTGTCGTTTGATTATATGAAAAATAAATTCACAAATAAATAATTATTAAATTCAATTAGGTGCATCACTTGAATCGCAAGTTAATCGTGGTTCACACTAATCTTATTTTTTTTAATCTTTTTTAATTTAATGATTTTATTTTTAATTTTATTTTTTAATATTGGATTGTTTGAAAATTTCATATATTAATTTTTGTTTTGAATTATTGAGTTATTATAATTTTATAATTTTAATTATAAATTTAGCTGATTAACTGGATTAGTTGAGAATTGTGCATCTAATTCCAATGAGTTTCTGGAGAATTATGCATCTAATTTTATCCCTTAATTGCTTGATATCATTGTTCGACGTGTTGTACGACTAAAATGATAAAATCCAATGAGTTACTGGAGAATTAGCTTTTTAAATTAATTTACCAAATTTAAATTCTAAGTTAATAAATTTATGTTGCTATAATGAATGTGAAGAAGAATATATTGCGATGTAATGTTATTGTATATTAAATACTTCGAACTAATACTTTAATTTATTTAATTATTGCATTTCTTAATTAAGTATATTTTCAAATTTAATAGTCATGGATAAATATATCAGGTTAACTGGGGGAGAATCATATTCTTTTCAAGTATCCCATGCTTTTAGAATTGCATAACCTTCTATGAACGCAAGATTTTCAGAAGTTGACTTGAAGAATTTCCATTAAATTCTGCAGAATGTCCAAGATTTTTCCAAGATAATCCTAATGATTGTAAAGAAATCCAAACAACTTATATGCAAAAGGTTTTTTTTTCTTTACCCGGATATTCTCGCATCCTTTTAAAGGATGAGACTAGTCTCGTTTGAGATTCGTGGCTGCCCCTCCTAATAATTGTGCTTCCTGGAGATCGAACTTGTGTTCTTATCCTTGTAAGGATATAACAGTGCCTTAACCGCTAAATCAACACTTCATTGGAATATAACAGTGCCTTAACTGCTAAATCAACACTTCAATGAAGCAAAACAGCCCTTATGATTCACAAGAACATAATTTATTCAAAAACTAATTGGAAACAAATTGTAGCCTGTTAATGTTAAATGCTAAGATGAGTTTGCGAGTTGGAAACAATTTACATCATTATTCCAACCCAATTACATTATGTAATACAATTACATTATGCTCAAAACACTTAGATTCTCTTTTTTTTTTATTCACTATTTTAAGCTATTTTATCATTATTCCAACCCAATTACATTATAACATAATAATTACACAATATCTCTAAAAGCTATCAAGGACCCTAATTCTTTAAATTGAAGATTTTCAATCAAAATCAATTAATCCCACAATAACTTGTTTAAATAGCACCAAAACACTTTACTAGATAATAATCTAAGCTTTGAATGTCAATCAGAAAATTTTTCCCAAGCCTTTCTTTCTTCCTCATTAAGTCATGACCCTCACCTTTCTTTATTCTTGTTCAAAGTATCTAGATCCTCATCCGCCTCACTACCTTGTCTATTTCTTTAGTTTCTCTTAAGGAATTTCCCATATTTTTCTTTGCTTCTTTTTATCTCTTATCGGTTTTAACATATTGTTTTTAAAAAATAACTGAAATTCTCAGTTCTCCCTTATCTCTTCTTGGTTTTAACATATTGTTTTTAAAAGATGACTGAAATTCTCAGTTTTCCCTTATTTATTCACGATCAACTAGTTAACCGTTTGGGGTTGTTAAATAAATCGATCGATTGGTTCCTTACTTAGTCTCTAGTACATTTTTAATTCAATTCAAATTTTTTATTCAAAACCACTCCTTATCTAAGAAAATTTCAAGGTCTTATATTTTATTTCTCTTAGCCGGGGTTTACACCTTAAATTTTTTTTTCTTTTGGATTTGATATATGTTCTTTTTATTATTATTTGTTTTATTTAGGATAATTTATAAAATTAAAATTCATTTTCAATTTTACCTCCATAAATTTTTTCATCTTTCTAATTTGGTCTCTATTTTTTGAGTGTTATTTGTTTTGTTTAAGATAATTTTTTAGATTGATTTTTTTTACAATTTCATCATCTTTATATTTTATTTTTCCTTTTAAATTTGATCTTCATTCTTTTGATTACTATTTTTGTTTCACTTTGGCAATGTTTTTAATTTGATTTTTTCTCTAATTTCAGCCTTCAACATTAAATTGGATATGAATTAAGTTTCTTGATTGAGCACTGATCTAGGATTTCATAAGTGCGAGTTTTAAAAATTAACCCAGGTTTAAGAGGATCGCTCGAATTTGCTTAGTTTTTTTAAGCTTATTTTAAATTGGAGACCAGACTTTATTAATTTTTTTTTATTTACTGCATGTAGGATTTTTCAATGGTTTTGAAAATGATCTTGGTTGTCTTTGGTTTTTTTTGGTTAAATTTAGCTTTTGTTTTTAAAGATCTATATTTTAATTTAATTTAATTAATTGATTAAATACAAGCATTTTATTCGCTCTTATTTTATTTATTTTTATTCTTTAATATTTATTTAATCAAAGATTGGTTGGTTAATTTTTTTATTTGTTTCCCAGATATTTTTTCACCGATATTAAAAATGATTTGAGTTCTGAAGTATGTGCGTGTGATTGATGCCTAAAACGATTTCGTTCAATAGAAGCCAAGTATCACGCGTGAGCTTTTCTCCACGATCCACACCCATTTCAAAGCCGTGTGTGTCCACAGTCAAAAAAAGAAAAAAGAAAAGGTTTTGTAATACGTTAGTTTCATGGCTGCCCTCTTTGAATTCATCTCGGCTAGAATTTGGGCTTCAATTTGCGATGTGATGGCTTTAAGGCCAGAATTCGATCCCTTCTTTCAGCATCTAAAATTTGATAATGTCCAAAGAGCAAACAGCCAGATGTTGCCAAAAACCAAAAAAAAAGAAAAAAAGAAGAAGAAAAGAATGAAAGCTGACGCGGTAAAAGGCAATGTACATCACCAACAAAATGTCAACACCACCACCAACAACGTGAACAAGTACTTGTACATATGGCATCCTCAGTTTTTTTCTGAACAACAACAACTACAGCCTCTCTACCCTCCTCCCTTCTCATCATCATCACTTCTAACAATATCAAGAAACAAAATTGCTTCCTTTTCTCTTCCCCATCTTTTCTCTTTCACATTTTCACTTCCTTGATCGGTCTCTCTCTCAGTATCTAGCCGCTTTCAGCTCAGGTAAACAGTCGGCTCCCAACTTTTAACTAGTTTTATGAATGGATTGATGATTGTGTTTTGCTCAAGCTCTTTGAGTCAACTTTGTGTTTATTTTTCTGATCCATTTATATAGATATTGATCTTCTTGTGTTGAGAAGAGGCTCAAAATGGGTTTTTTCTTTGTCCCCCAGTCTGATCTCTATTTTGTTCCTACTCTGTATTTGCATACTGTATCAATCTTATTCTGTTTAGATAAAATTATAATTCTTTTTATAGGGAATTTATTCCTCTTTTTAAAATGTTTAATGTAATTTATTTGATTGTTCTCTTTCTCCAAAAGCATTACATTTTAAAGGGCTTTGTCTATTATTGATAGCTTGAAAGTGCTTGAGATTGGATTCCATTTGTGATCGCATATTTATTATGGTTAATGCACATGGTGATAACTTCAGTTTTTTTGCTCGGATCAATTCAGGAACATGTTTGGAGGTAATAACAGCAATCCTTTGGTTCCAATTTCCTTTGGCGAAAACCACATCTTGGATGATGTTAATGCATTGCCTCAGCTGCAGCTACTTGGGGATTGTGAGTTTTTCTGCAGACTAATCGCGTCTTATTTTTTTATAGTGCTGCTTTGCATTAAAGGTCACAAAACTTTGACATTGTTATGCTAGGTTGTCATTACATTTCATGGCGTTGATATTCGAGAAGAGCTTACTTACATTTTCCCTCTTTATTCTTTTGTCCCACTGTGCGGTCATGGAAGATTGTTTTGTGCTTAATGGATTCCTGGTTCCTGATCTTCCTAAAATAAGTCTGCGTGTTTTGATTTGATGCATGCTTCTCAGATGAAGTTAGTCAATAAGTTCTAAGTCTCCGTTGCTTATTTAATGGGGGTACTTATCTAAGAAATTGGAATAGAGAGAGGTCTTTGATTTCTTTCTTTTTTTTCTTTTTTCCCATGACAATATTGTTCTATTGTTCTATCAATAAACTGCAATTAAACTCCTTGAGTTTTGCCTTCTTAATGTGCACTTTGCTAATTACTAATTACAAATTTACTGTGTTTACACCTCTTTTTTGAGAGTTACATGGCTGGTCTGATCACCTAGTGAAGTTTCAATCTGTCACAGATCCGGTTGGGTGCTTTGGGGTCTCCACAAATCACACCAGCAATCAGCAGACAGCAATCGTTGGCCAGCCTGCTAAAAGAGTCAATGAGACAGAATCCATTTCCGGACAGAAAAGGCATCAATTATCATCAAGTAATAACTTCAGCCAATATGATGCCTGTAAATCGGGAATCATTCTGAATCCTAATCATGTATCAATTGGATTGAAACTATCTTGTGAGGAAGATGAACACAACTCTTCTGTTACTTGTACAAGTGAAAGTAATACAGCCACCCTCCCTGTGACGTTGTCTCTCGGTGATGATCTTAAAGCAGAGATTAATTTGCAGAAAGGGGATTTAGATCACTATATTAGACTGCAGGTAATAATTTCATGTCAAAATATTGATGCCTGCTATCATGCACATATGTCTAGCATACTGCCACTTGGCCCATACACTTCATGTATAGTAGTGTGCCAGTTACTCCTTAGCTATTCAACTCCATACTCTCTCTGTTGGTGTACTACTGAAATTTTGTTTTTCGTCAGCCAAATTTACCAGAAACTTCTGCCTTCCTTCTGATGCCCTTTGTAATACATCCAATTCATGCATCATTTTCCATGAAGGTAAAAGTGGTTCCCCTTTCTTAATTCTTATCGAGGGAAATGGTATAATAATACCCCCCCCCCCCTTTTTTTTTAAATCCCCATCTTTTATACAAAACATCTTCCCTCCTGGACTTTTTCTGCACACGTCCAACTGTCTTGTTAATGTCTACAATCTTGCATCAGTAGTAGCCTAACTAATGAGTTAGGATAGGAAAAATCCAAAGAATAGTCATAATGTATCCGATATGAGACCTTGAGACCTTTTGCATTCTACATTTACAAGAATACGAGTAGTAATAATTAGCTTGTGACATGCTTTAATGCTGCTGCTGGCTTTCATCCTTTGTGCTTACCTCGTTTGTTTTTAACAGGAAGAAAGTTTCATAAAAGGTGTGAGAGAATTGGGGCAAAGACATACAGTTTCATTGCTGAGTTCCATAGAACAAGGAATTAGCAGCAAGCTACATGAGAAGGAGCTTCAACTGCAAAACATAAACCGCAAGAACAAGGATCTAGTAGAGAGAATAAAGCAAGTTAGCATGGAAGTCCATTCCTGGCACTGCAGAACAAAATATAATGAGTCTGTAGTTAATGTTCTGAAAAGCAATCTGGAGCAGGTAATGGCACAAGGAGCGATGCACGGCAAGGAAGGTTATGGGGACAGTGAGGTCGACACTGCAGCCTCTTATGCTAACCAAAACCACATGCGCCTTGTGGACGGTTCTGCAAATTCAATCTCCTTGAAAAAGCAGATGACTTGCAGAGCTTGCAAGATCAATGAAGCTTCCATCTTGTTATTTCCATGTAGACACTTGTGCCTCTGCAAAGTTTGTGAAGGGCTCATAGATGTTTGCCCTGTGTGCCGTATAGCGAAGTCTTCAAGTGTTGAAGTGTTTCTGTCCTAAGCAACTGCAATCTTTAATAACCCTACATGAAAGGTATGGGTTAAAATGACTATGTTTTGATGTTTAGTCGATTTGTATTTTGCTACAAAGATATTGATGTGCTAAATACGATGAAGTTCCCAAGCATTTTAACATGGAAGTTTTGGGGAACCAGATGGATAATTTGTAGGTAGGATTTGTCATTACAACTTCCACGTACATAATCGGAAGATGACAAGTCCAAGCATTGTTGTTCATCTTCTTTCACTTCATTGAATTTGCAACAGAAGCAAGTTGCCTTGTAAACAACTACACACAAGGACATGGAGCTTTGGTGCTTTGTATCTTGAGGCTGCATCTGCTACAAAACTGGAAAGCAGCCAGCTGTTTGATGAATAAATACCTAGTAATTTAGATATGGTTTTTCCTTGATATCGACACCACATACCATATGGTTTTTCTGTAAATGGTTGTTGTCTTGTTCGGTCGAAATTTTAAAAGATAGCCATGAGAGCACCTGCTGAGGTTTCTGCTGCCCGTTACTCGTTTTTAGATGGTAAGAAAAAAATAGTTTGAATCTTCAAGCTTACAGGAGGAACATGCATCACTTACCAGAATTATGGACACAGGGAGGTTAATCCTTTCAGAGAGAGTCAGCTCAACATTATAGCAGCCCTTTTTGCCCCAGCCAAAATGCCGGTTGGTGGAATTTATTTTCCATTTTGGCAGCAAAGATAAGTCCCCCACTTAGCCAATTATTATTTTATATTTTGTCCATACTCTCCACCCCACTTGGAGGGTGAAGATTGTCGGAGAAGAAAGCTCCTTGCTTCTGACAACCTATCCACGTTGTCGACCAATTCGAAAATTTACTCGAAAAAGGTTAATTTTACTTAATTTTATTCAATTAACATGTTTTTTTTTTTTTTTAAATATCTGTTGGCATTCACTGTAACATGTTTGAGTTGGGTTGGTCAAAACAATCAGATCAAATCAATCATAACATTACAAACTTGATTCGGTGCATCTAGTTTTACACCAATTAAGTTTTTAGTCTTTAATTAAAAATGTATTAATGATTATTTTTAAAGTATTTTTTATTTATAAATATATTAAAATAATATTTTTTTAATTTTTAAAAATTATTTTAAAAAAATTTAAAAATATTAAATTTTTTTATAAAACGTGATTTGCTTGGTGATATGTTAGGATTAAATAAAAGACATGATAACCAGAGAAAATAAAAAGTAGCTTTAATGTATATGAAAATAGAAGAGTTGAATGTTTTGACCAAAGAAAAAAAAACCATATTATCCTCCCAAATCCAACTTACTTCAGAATCTACCACACCAAATCTGAGGAATAAGAGATGAACAATGAAATTGAATATATTTATTAAGGGAAAAAAAACTATTGTTTAAGATGAATTGACATATTTTTTTATATATTATTTTAGAAAAAACATTTAATTGAGGATTTAAAATAAAAAGAATGTAATTGATTATTTTTATTTCACCGGAGAATTAATATGTATCTAGGAGTGATCATTTTCGGTTTGATTTGATTTTTATAAAAAAAATAACCAAACTAGTTTTTTTTAAAAAACCAAATCGAACCGAAACCGGTTCAAACCGACCGATTTCGGTTTGGTTTTTTCAGTTTGGCTCGGTTTTTTCGGTTTGGCTCGGTTTTTTGGTTTGGTTCTATTTTTTTCTGGTTTGACTTGGTTTTTTTTCCGGTTTGGGTTCGATTCAGTTCGGTTTTTTCAGTTTCAGGCTTATAAAACCGAAACCGAACCGAACCAGTTGGTTTTTTAAAAATTATAATCGATTTAATCGGTTTTTTTATGGTTCGAGTTTTTTGGTTATTTGTTTTTCAATTTTCTTGATTTAATCAGTTTTTTAGTTTTTTTGCTCACTTCCTATATGTATCTTTCCAAGAACTTTTACCATGTGTTAGATATTTTGATGTTTTTTAAATGATATCCTTTTATTTTTAATGCAAAAATATTAAATTATCAAAAATTATTAAAAAAAATATAAATTTGATGTTTTTTCATGCTAAATACATTTTTGAAAAAAAACTTTTTCAAACATACTCCTACATGTGTTTTAGACAATATTTGTTTTTGTAGTTAGACTATATTTTTTTTAAAATTTTAATTTATTTTTAAAGTAATTTTTTATTTTTTAAAATATTTTATGTGCTGGTATCAATTTTTTAAATATTATTTTGATATATCTATATAAAAAAAAAATCTTTAAAAAAAAGAAAAATTTCATGAGAAAATAAAATTCAGAATCTCTACCGTCAATATCCCTGATTCCCACTTTATTTTTATTCAATTTTTTAAAAACACAACACTCCTGCTCTTCTCCTATTCGCTAGGCAGCTCACCTAACATTTTTAACCTTTCCAACCTTATAAAAATCAAACACAACTCTGAAAACACAGAACTCTCTCCCACTCTCCCTCTCTCTCTCCCCTTCCGTGTCTCTGCTGGCTCCTTTCGGATCTTGAAAATGCAGAGCACAGCCTTCACTCCTTCTTCCGCATCTCTCTCCCCCCTCAAACCACGACGCCTAGTTGCTAACCCTATTTATTCACTCCCTTCCAGATTCGATCCGATTCGCGCTTTCTCTTCTTCTTCTTCGGAGCGACACGACCCCGACTCCAACAATGTCGTTTTCCCTCGCCGATCATGGTCCTTGTCTTCTGCTTCCAACTCCTCTCTTTCGCGGCCGTGGAATCCCTTGGTCTCTGAGCGTAAAATGGAGCGTTTTGAGGTGAAAGCAACCGCGGTTCCAGAGAGTGCTGGTGAGGGAAAAGAGAAGAGTAGTTTGACCAAGACTTTAGAGCTTGGTTTATTGTTTGGCCTTTGGTATCTTTTCAATATCTACTTCAATATTTATAACAAACAGGTTTGCCTTTTCGTTTTCGTTTTCGTTTTCGTTTTCTTTTCTCTTTTTAATTATTTTACCTTTTATTTTAGTCTATTAATTCTGTGATAAAATTGGAAGAACTTATGAAATGGAGATGTTTAGATCATTTGTCAAATTTAGCAACATATGAAATTTCTTCTTTAATTTTAATTCAAATTAGCAATCACACTATATCGATTATTCAGATGTTCTTTTATTTTTTATTTTTTTAAAATAATTATTTGTGATTTTAGTTTTGCTTAGATTAATGTAGATTGATGTTCAGTATTGGTAGCCATTATAAAGGAGGATGAATGACCGTGTTGGTAATGCTAATTGTCACAGGTTTTGAGGGTATTCCCGAACCCAGTAACTATCACTGCAGCTCAGTTTACTGTTGGGACGGTATTGATTGCTTTTATGTGGACTTTCAATCTGTATAAAAAGCCGAAAGTTAGTGGCGCGCAGGTATTTGATTTGTATTGCAGCTGCTGTGTTCAATATGTGGGTGATTGATTCTTTTTGTTGTCGAGATGGAAACTTATTTTTGTTTTGTTTTTGGGTAGCTTGCTGCAATTCTGCCATTGGCGGTGGTTCACACGCTAGGGAACCTTTTCACTAACATGAGTCTTGGGAAGGTTGCTGTTTCATTCACGCACACTATCAAGGCTATGGAGCCATTCTTCTCGGTTGTCCTCTCTGCTATGTTTCTCGGGGAGGTGAGGCTTTTTGCTTTTTTCTCATTGTTTGTTTATTCTGGGTACCCTGGATGGAGTTAACTTGAATTTGCTAACATGCCCATTCTAGTAGCTAATGTTGCTATTACAGTTTGAATGCTTGCTGATTCTGTCAGATGCTAGTTAAGTTGCTTTAGCTCTAATTCTTATCTCTCTGCACCAGATGCCTACACTTTTGGTGGTTGGTTCCATTATACCAATTGTTGGTGGAGTGGCACTTGCCTCAGTCACTGAGGCCTCTTTCAATTGGTAAGTGATGCTGTCTAGTCATTATATAATTTCAGTCCTTGCCACCCCAAAAGTTTATGGATGCACTTTATTTGGAGCTGTTACTGATGCACTTTATTATGAACTTGTCACTATGTTTTTAAAAGGGCTGGTTTTTGGAGTGCAATGGCTTCTAATTTGACAAACCAATCTCGTAATGTCCTAAGTAAAAAGGTCATGCTTAAGAAAGAGGTAATTCCAACTTCCCAGATTTACAACTTCATCATGGTTTTGGTACATGCTGGGCTGAATATTTTGATTTTGCTCCCCAATTGAGCTAAACATTTTCCATGATTCGTTTCATTTTGCTCTAATTTGATTTAGATTGGTACATGATTGATGGTTTGTTCATGAACAGGAATCTATGGACAACATTACTCTTTTCTCCATCATAACAATCATGTCATTTATCTTATTAGCCCCTGTGACTATCTTCATGGAAGGTGTCAAGTTTACTCCAGCTTACCTCCAATCTGTTGTGAGTTCTCTCTATAGAAAAAAAATGTCTAAAAAAATTCATGGTTACTCAAACTGCATGCTCGATATGAGTTCTTTTCTGATTTGCTTATCTGTTATTTGTGACAGGGATTGAATGTTAAAGAGGTATACACTAGGGCTTTTCTTGCTGCGCTTTGCTTCCATGCCTATCAACAGGTAAGGCTGCTTTTGTGTTTTTTTATGTTTCTCTTTTTTCTTTTTCTCCAAACGCATAGGTCATCTATTCCTAGAGAATATTTTGTTTTTACCTTTCTAGCATCTTGTTGTGTGTGTATTTTAGTCTCCCTAGTACTGTCATTTTTGTATTTTATTTTCAGTCTTCACCAGTAGAAATTTGCCTTCTTTTGAGCACTTAATTCCTTGGGTTGTTTTTAATGGACTAACTTTTTGTGGAAAATTAATGTGACAGCATTTCTTATGTGCTGGAAAATGTCCACATATCACTGTTAGACAAATTTGAGTAGTCTGCACTATGCTATTAAAAAATACAACCTGAATTTCATAGCGTATTTAGTGGCTGTTGACAAACAGATATGCAAATCTCCCCTTTTGGTTTTAAAAAATGATCAATTCTATATTGTCCAAGTTTTTCTAGGTTCCTTATTGTTTATTTTCTAACCTATATCCTTCATTTTTGCAAGAGAGGTTGAGAATTGGTTGTTGTCCTACCTTTCAAAATAGGATAGTTGTCATGCAAAAAATGGTTCTCAAAACATTCTTCTATCATGTTTGTTATTGGCATCTTTGTTCTGGTATTGGCTGAACTCTTCAAGCTTCTGATAGCTATTGGTGCTTTGGCACCCTGATATAAAAGACTATGTGTCTGGAATATGTTGTTATTTTATTATTTTTGTTTACTTATTATGTTAACTAATTCTTTGAGGAGAAAAAGGAACTCTCGTTTTGTGCTCAGTGCAATTGATCCCTGCTGGGGTGGTAAAACAGCTTGAAACTAAAATAGAAAGTGTGCGCAAGTGCATGTGTATGATTGCAGGCCCGTATCTCTAGAAAATAGAGGATGTAACAGGTTACAGTTTGTCCGCACAACAGATTACAGTTTGTCCAAGTCATGTGTCGAACGGAATTTGCACTTTGTAAATAGCTTTCTTGTTCCAAAATAGCCATGTTAATAGCTTTGTTGTTCCAAAATAGCCAAGTCTGATCTCTTCGGGATTGTACCTTGCAGGTTTCCTATATGATTTTGCAAAGGGTATCCCCTGTTACACACTCTGTTGGTAATTGCGTGAAGCGGGTTGTTGTCATTGTGAGCTCTGTCCTCTTCTTCAAGACACCTGTGTCACCTATCAACTCACTTGGTAAATTCATATTTTGATGTCACAGTAATTTTTTCACTGGCCTGCATGCTTGTTATATTCTATCACACAATTTCCTCACGATTTCTTGGTATGAACTCATTTCAGGTACCGGGATTGCCCTTGCCGGAGTTTTTCTGTATTCAAGAGTGAAGAGCATTAAGCCAAAGCCAAAGACAGCTTGAAGTTCCGGCGAGATTTTGCTGTTAAACATGGGTCATTAGATGATAATATCATGCTATTGCATTCAAGAACATGTTTTTGTAGATCAGGCCAGGAACTTGTTTAGGTTTTTTTATCGGGTTGATTTATTCTCTTGCAGACACCCAATCCAAATTTTGCCTGGTGAAAGCAAGTTTGTTGATCAGAAATTCTAGTGTCTTGCTTCGTTATTTTGTTGTCATTCAAATAACAACAGAGTTTTCGCCATCTTTTTCTCGACAGTCTCCCAAACTCTCTCCTAAAGAAAGATGGATAAGAATGGTGGGAGGAGGGGGTCAGGTCACTGGTAAACTCCACATGCGGTGACGAATTGTTGATATGAATCTCAGTGGCCTTTTGATAGCTAGCTTTATAGTTGAGTCGAATCCAAAATGCAGGCTGCTGTCTTTTGTCGTGGCAGGAGATTCTTCAGCTGGGTTGCTTCCTAAAAATTTACCATAGAGCTGAACCTGTGCGTGCACCGCAACCCCCTACATGTGCACGCGCGTGGAAGGCACTTTTGAATTTTCTGTTTATTTTTAGAGTGTAATACCTTCTTCTATTTTAGATGTGTTTTGAAATTACATTATATTTTAAAAGGCATTGAATTGATTTCGTTTTTCTGCAATGCATGTATATTATTATTTCAAAAAAAAAAAAAATTATTCTGTTTTTGTTTAAAAATAAAGTCAGTTGGATTATATGATAAAAATAAAATAATCAAATATAAAAGTAAATATATGATAAACCGTAAACTAAAATAATCTTATTTTGATTACTTATATTTAATAATGTCTATCATTAAAAACTCCTAAAAGAGCTCGAAATATAATAAAACTCGATGAATTATTGGCTCCTAGTTATTAATATTAATATTTTAATATTATAAAATTAAAAATAATATTAGTAGTATATATTTTACAAATCCTTTTATTTTAAAAATTTTGTTATTTTTATATGTGAGGCAAATATAAAAAGTATAGGCATGGATAAGATTTTATGTTATGTTGTGATTAAAATATATTTTTTAATATTAGTAGAGTTTGTCAAAAGATGTAAATTATTATTTTATAAAGGAGTCAAATATAGCACAACAAGAACTAAGGATCCTCCGTAAATATCGAATTTAATAATTTATCGATTTTTTATGTTCTTTTATTATATTTGTACTTTAGTTAAATAGAAAGTAATAATATAGACATTAATAAAAATTTTATAAATGGTTTTGTTTTTTTTTAAAGTAAAAATATGATAATTTATAATATTTATAATTAAAATTATTGAAAAGAACCTTAAATGTTTTTTGATCAGACATTAAATATCATGTGCCACTATTTATATTTTAATCTTATAAAACTAAAACTTATTCTCCTATAAAAAAAATACTAATATATTGTAATATCTGTGAATTATTCTTATTTATAGGACTTGGCTCAAATATATATTTATACTGTATTCATAAGTGAATAATTCTAGTTCTTGCTCAATTTCCTATATTTTCTTTTGGTAGGCTATTTGAGTCTTCTTCCACTTATTGTTTATATTCTTTTTCTTTGCTTCCAGAGCATTCTAGGGCCACGTTTGGTTTGTA
>Ga0325414_1003698_pt1 | contig 15962 bp, 10 predicted proteins | sample PopdelMetagenome_8_FD_206183 | JGI IMG/M metagenome (GOLD analysis project Ga0325414, IMG submission 206183) | Populus deltoides microbial communities from Bellville, Georgia, United States - Leaf-PdKOR-R3 | ecosystem: Host-associated > Plants > Phyllosphere > Phylloplane/Leaf | place: USA...
GACGACTTCGCTCAGACAACTTCCAAATTGGACGACTTCGCTCAGACAACTCCACGGGCCACGCCACGCTAGTTGTTGTTTAGAATTACAGAAACTTGGATCGAATGCCACGTGTTAGACCGCCCCCACAGACTTGTACACCATAGGCCCAATAAGGTCGCTCTCAGAAGCTCATCAAGGACAAATATCCACCCCTTTTCTTAGGTAATTCTTTTTTTAGCTAAATTGTTAAATTCATTCTTGTATTTTTCAAATTCAGTTTTGATTTGATATATTTGAGATCAAGTATCTTTTTTCAAGTTTCCTCCTTTATTTTATATATAAAATAATTTAAATTCTCTTAACATCGATAAATCATCAACCTAACTAATGAATTTTTAATTCTTTTAATATAATTAATTTTTAAAATAAAATAAATAGCTTTAAATTTAATATAATTATTTTAATTCTCCATCCAAGAATTTTGATTATATTTTTTCTAAGAAATAGTAGTTTAAATATCATTTCTTCTTTGCCTTAGAAAAACACTAGCAGCCTTAAACTCTCTCTTTTCTTTTCTTCTTAATATAAAACAAAACTTTTTAAGATATAAAATTAGTTTTATACATACATATATATATATACACACACACACTCTCACACACATATACGTGTGTGTGTGTGTGTGTACACATATGTATATGTATATGTATAATTGATCTGTTAGCTTGAAGGTTACTGAAGTTGAGGATATTTAAGTTATTTAGTTAGTTTTTGTTGAGATGATAGTAAAATACCAAAACGAATAGCACATCATCTACCAAGCTGGATAACATATATGTCATCAGTTAAAAAAAACAACACGTTGTCCGCCATTTAAGGAACAACATGGTATGCTAGGATCATTTATGCATAGACCTTTCCTTGGAGGCCATTGGCATGCGGGTCATTTTTATTATTATTTTTTTGCATTTTCATTTTTTTAATCTAATTTTTTTTATTAATAACCTCTCTTTTATTTTTTAAAATTTAAATTATATATATATATATATATTGATGTTTTGAATTGTTTCTATAATTTATTTTTGAATTTTCTTTCCATCTCAAATTTTTAAATAAACAACTTGTATTTGTATAGTTTATTTATAAAAATAAAAATAATATATATTTAATGAGTAGAATTAACCTCCAAAATAAAATAAAATATTTGCAGTGCATTAATTGTTTTTTCCTTACAAAGAAGATTAGCTTCACGCAACGTTTATGACTATTATTTGATTTATTAATTTTTTTTATTTTTTTATTTATTCTATTAAACATCAATATTGTCTTTATATTTTTTAATTAAAAAATTTGTGAAACCAAAAATTTCATTTATAATGCTGTAGCCTTTTTTTTTTTTTGTTAAAAAATACTTTAAAATCCTACTCGAATCGTAGGGTGAGTATAGTAACCAGTAGATTGACTAAATTAACTTGCTTTTAATATAATTATAAATTTACAATAGTGTGATATTGATGTTAAAATTAAAAAAAAAAAAAGACTAAAGGAGAAGGATACATTATTGTAGCTATCCTTGTTCATTGTGATCTGATGAAATTACCCCTAGCATAAAAATATTTTAAACTAAGCATTCGAGGAAAGGTGGTCTTTAATACTTCATGTAGGGTTAGGTTAGTAATTTTATTTGTTGTGCACAGTAAAATTATTGATTTATCCATACAATAAAGAAAAAACTAATACCTTTCAATAATCGGTGTTATACTTTTTTTTATTTTTTCTTTAAAATAGTTAAATTACTTTATTAATCTTGAAGATAAAATCAATGAAACTCTCTCATTATAAGACCTTTTTGGAGCATGCATAGTACGTGAGTGGACAAACCCACATCCTTCAGGAGGAGGGTGCTAAGTCGTCGACCACTAAACACTATCTTCTACAGTATCGTTTAAAAGGCCTCGACACTCTCTTTACTATGGAACAATACGTGCATCAATGAAAGTGTTTGTAAGGTCTCGACGTCTCCTTAACGATGAGTGACGTGCACACCAAATGGGGGTTTTTTTTATCACTTAAATCTTTTTTTTTTTTTTTTTTTTTTTTTTTGTCTCTCTCTCTCTTTCTTGAATTCAACATTAACCTATACAAAAATTCAGACTAGTTCCTGTAATTTATTTTTCCTTGGCATTTGGTATCTGTCATTTTAATTAGTATTTTTTTTTAATTTTGAATATTCTTTTAAATTATAAATGTTTTTTTAATTTTACCTCCTACCATTTTTTAGTCTTTCAAATTTTGTCTCTATTCTTTTAATTATTATCTGTTTTGTTTGTGATTATTTTTTAGATTTGTTTTTATAATTTTATCCTTCTTGAGTTTTTTTCTATCAAATTTGACCGATCTCTTTTCTTTTTATTACTATCTTTTTTGCTTTAACAAGTTTTTTAGATTGATATTTTTTTCATGATTTTATCTTTCAAAAATAAATTGGTTGATAATTAAGTTTTTTAATTGAACTCGGTTCTAAGATTTTCACACGTTGTGAGTTTTAGAGATTAAACCAAGTTTATGAGGGTCACCTAGTTTTCTCTCTCTCTCTTTTTTAAGATTGATTTTTTTTATCTTTTTTTTTTAGTTTTGCTTTTTTTTTTATGCTTTGCCTTCTATGGGGTTAGTTCCGGGTTCATGACAAGAGTCGCTGATTTCAAAGCTTAACGTGGTTGAATTTTGATTTTGTCATTGTTTAAATTGTTTTATGTTAATTTTATCTTTAACATTTTATTTATTGAAAATTGATCTTTGTACTTTCTTTTTTATTAGGTTATCTCGATCCTGTGTCCATAGTCGCTAGCTGGATTAGCAAGTTAACCTGGATTTATTCATATTTTTTCCATTGTTTTTTTAATTATTTTTTATATTTTTCAACATTAGATTATTTGATAATTGAGTTTCATGATTTTATTTATTTTGCTTTCGAACTCAATTACCTTGCTATTAAGACGAAGTCAAAGATTTTGCATCTTGATATGGGTGGACTAGAATTGAGTTTTTTTTTTACCTTTTTTAATTATATTTTTCCTTGATTCTTGTCCTACAATATTTTATTTGTTAGAGATTGAGTTTAAACTTTTTTCTTTTTATTTTTCTTTCCATGGAGAGTTATTATGTTCTCTTTTGATTTATTATGAATTGGTATTTGAACTTCATTTTTTTTTCAACTTTTTTTTCTTTGGTGTTATCTCATTTTTATGTTCATGATCGTGAAGCTTGCTAGTTAACTTGATTTAATTAAGATTATTTTTAATTTTTTTCAGTTTCACTTTTTAATATTGACTTGTTTTTATACTCTAGATGGGCTCAGATTGAATTCTTTTTACTTTTTTCTGTTAATATTTTTTTTACATAAAACATATTAACCAGTCACATGCCACTGAGTCTAATCAATTCTAAACTCTGTAAAACCAAATGAAAGACTTTAATTTTTCTTAAAAAACCGTTCGTAAAACATAAATTACAAGAAACAAAGGAATCTTTAAAAAGGTAATCTTGTAATGGCCTATTTCCCTGTATTCAAGAGGGAAAATACGGTATTAATTTTAGTATCGGACTATAATTTCCTTTAAGATCATGGAAGAAAATGAGAATTCTTAAAATTATAATACATTGCACGATAAATTGGGTGAAATAACCTCTCCACTTTGAAGCAAAGATGACTAGAGACCTTCGGTCCAATTAATCCATACACGGTGGCCAATTTATTAGTACTGGAGCTGGATTAATTTACAAGAGGCACATCGCCTTTTAAGTGCGCAGGGTTTTTTTTTTCCCGGATAGAAAAAGGGCCGAAAGCCAAACAAAGAAAGGGAGCCGGCCCCACTTGCAGACTTTAAAATCCTCCGATTTATTTCTCCGAATCCTCCGACTTTCTCAATCTATTATAAAAAAATTTCAAGAGCAACATTAAAAATAGTTGCAGATGCACTGTAAGGCTTGAGATCAGTTCTTGTAATTAAAATTCCTTGCAAAGTGTAAACCAGATTGGTCCTTCACGAGAGACTCCAAAAAGTTAAGTCTTATATATATATCAAGATTTACATCAAGATTAATTCACAAGTCTATCAGCACATGAGCTAGACTCCCCTTACACTGGAGAGATTTCTGCCCTCCAGTCTCTGCGTGGAAGATTTATACCTATCTTGGAAAAATAGCATAAAGGCCTGCCCTGTCCTTGATCATCTGCCAAAACATGTTTAACCACTTGGGAAGCTACTTCAAGATGCAAACATCTGATTCCCAAATTCCATAACCAATCCAGCTGCAAATCCTGCCATGAAATACCCCAAGGAAATATCCCAGGCGCTGTACGGATCATCCTTGCTGGTTCCATCACTGTCAATTTTTTCCATCCATCAAATGGGGGAGACCGGTGCACATGAACAATAGTAGTAGGCTTATAAGATGGCCTAAACCAGTGAGATTTAGATACACTAAGTACAAGAGAGATTACCAATTTAAAAGGCAAATCAAAACCTCCAAATTCCAATTTATTTATTAACTTCTTGATACTCTGGTAAGAGAACCAAAAACACACTGCTGCTAAAATCTAAGAACAGCCTTCATACATGATGATTAGGTCACATCCTTGGGTATATAAATATATAGGTCATGCAATTCTAAGAATACATTAGGTCACATCCTTGGGTATATAAATTCCTGTAGCCTCTTAATTCTCCTGTCAGCACACCCCCTCTATCCATTTACTTTGTAGCTCAGTACCTGGAATTTTTGTATTCAAAGATGATTAATTTCTACAAGCAATGGTTGTGCTTAGAATAAAGAACTCATAGTTAAATTAAAAGAGGGGTTTCACGGATCAGTAGTTCGCAGAATCCTACAAATTCTTCTCTATAAAAAAAGATTTTTGGAGCCTCGTACAACAAGAAGAGTTAATGACTACATTATCATTAATGATATATTCTAGTCACTGAAAATATTTATTTTTTAGTAATGTAAAAGTTAGAAATTAGTAAAGAAAAAGTGTTCTACATTAAACAGATAAATCATATAAATTCTACATCCGTGTGATTCGCTTCTTGATTAGAAAACTTAACACAGGAAATTAAACTCAAAAAATTAGCAACAAAATACTAAAATACATTTGATAATTCATAAAAACTACGAAGATCGAAAAGATAATAAAAAAAAAGCAAAACAAAAGGAGTTACAAGGTAGAAATTTTACCTTAATTAGGATGCTTGCTTTGGTTCGAGGTCATTATCCTTTTTTTTAGAATAAGTCGAGGTCATTATCCTTGTTTATCTTTGCACATAAGGCATCAATAATCAATTGGAGAACATTCTTCTCTTTTTCTAGTTCTATGTTTTTTGCTCGAAGTTGAATGAGGTTTAAATAATCATCGTTGTTAATCTCCTTAATCAGCAAACCCATTTCTAATTTCAGCCGTTTATTTTCGCGCTGAGGATCCATATTATCTTCGATACTCGCCTGCAATCAAAAGAAAGAAATGGAAACGCCCGTGAGATGATTACCGAGTTCACTTCCTCGTGTAAGCTTGAGTGAGATTCAGCAATTAAAAATAGCAATGGAAACGCTAAGTTTCATCAAGCTAGAAACACACACACACACAAACAACCAATTTTATTTTTTTTAATATAACTGCTAGCTAGCTAGGGAGACAAAGTACCGAAGACTTTTGGACATCCATAACCTAAATTTCTAATTAATTATTAAAGCATGCCAAAGAATTGCCTCATATTTGATTCATGTTGCATTCACTAAAAAGGTGAGTATCTTTAATTAATTAATGTGAGATTCTCAACTTACATATAAAAAATCTTACAACCACTCGTGATTTCTTCCACGTTGATTACTTATTAATTAGTTCTTTTTTATGATTTAGTCTTTAGCGATCTGAATGAGGCTTCACCAAACTTAATTAGGGCACACAATTCTCTATATCTTACTCAATATATAGGGGAAAGAGGGAAAGCCATGACCTTTGCTCAGGTTTGATATATTAATCTTGTTGTGGTGAGAAGAGAGGAGCTACCCTCTCCTTTTGTAAACATAATGAGCCCATGAAATGGATGACACAGAAAATTGGGTGTCAAACAAGATTCCAGCAGTTAATTACCACCACTTAGCTAGCTCAGTTAATTTGATCTAGATTATTGCATGTATAATGTGGTGATCATCGGCAAAGTGAAAAACGCAGGAGGTAAGAAGAAACACTCACTACTTGCTTCGAAAGCACATCCACGACTACATTTTGCCTCTGAAGCTGGGCCTTCTGTTGGCGAAGTTTATTCTGTAGCAGTGTCATTTCGTCTTTCTGAGATTGCACCATCTCTTGCAGCTTAACTTCTTCCCTTTTGAAGTCGTCATTCTCTCTATTTAATTTCTTATTTTCTTCAGTGAGCACAAACAATTCTTGCTCAGTTTTCTTTTTATTTTCCTGCATGATATTTGATCAAAACATAAGAATTACAGAAAAAAGTCTAAATAAAAAGATAAGAAGAGACACAATCAGTTAACTACCCTGCATCGTCGCCGATATGCCCTGTCGGTCGCTCTTTTCTTTTCAAGATCCTTGGGAGTTTTAGGAGCTTTTATTTTCAGCTTAGTATGGGCAGTAGGAGACTCTCCAGGTAGAGGTGATAGGCACTGCCCGATTGGAAATGGGTTCACTCCATAGCCGTCGGTGATTTCATCGATTGTAGATGTGTTTGTTCCAGCTGCGATTAAAGTTTAGAAGAAAAAAACCCTTCAAAAAGACCCCCTTTTTATTTTATTTTTTATAACCTAGCAAAATAATACATTAGGAACAATGGAGAAACCCATGGCGAGAGAGAATGAACATATAAGGGCACCTCAAAGCAAGAGCAGATAAAGATAACAACATAGGGAAACGAACATAATTGAAAAGCTAAGCATGAGAAGGTACAAAATCAAAAGGTTTCCCATAAAGATAAAAGCACCATTGTAACAGAGATCGAGTAAGAGCATCAGTAATCTTATAGAGAATAAGAAACAGAACATACTCCACTGTCACATAAACAGATATTCAGATATGATTATGTAGTCTGACGCGAATACAGCTTGACTCTAACTAGTTCCTGGAAAATAAAGAGCAGGACGTAGGGAGAATTAATTACAGTTCACATGCAGTACTACTTTGGTTTTGTCCTAGTCGGCATAATTAATACTTGGAATCAACTTACTTCTATGAAGCTGAGGCATCATATCTAACAGTTCAGCCCCTCCTGTCCAATACAAATTGAGCTGATCCATTAGCTTCTACTTGTAGAAAATTGAAAGCAAACAGAAATCAACTACAAAAAAGGATACAACCACGCAAACAAATAGGAGAGAAAATGCTTCTTACGTCTCCGTCCCAGAGATCGAGAAGGTCCGTTTATTTCAGGTAAATTGTGCGAAAACGCGCGATATAGAAAGAAATCGATCGGGCAAGCACGACATGCTTGCATCATGAAGGTATCGAGTCCTAACCATGACATAAACAATCGTGCGATATATGCTCCACTGCCTTTTGTGTACGTTCTTTGTCGCTCGCCCTTAAAACGGGGCTGTAGTAGTAGAAGTTAATTAAGGACAAGGATGTTGAGTTTAATAATAACAAAAAACAAAGAGGAGGCCACCAATGGCGCCACGTACCCTATATCATAGCTAGCCAGTGCATAAGATTGGGAAGAAAAAAAAAAACCCACCCTTTTGGTGCCCAAATTTGACCATGGCCCACTTAATCAAAAAGGACCTGGACACTCTTTGGGCATAATTTTCCAAGTCAGTAGATAAAATAAAATAAAAATTCAATCCATGACCTTTCCAACTAGCTAGTACTCTTGCTGCCAGCTCGTGAGTACTCTCGATCGAGTTTCTCCTTTCTTTTTCTTTTTCTTTTTTTAATCTGCAAAAACGATTTACAATATCAAATTTTGAAAGAAATGCGCATCAAGAGACCAAAAATTATATTTGTAAGTAATTATTTTTTTATATTAAATAAATAAAGTTCAAGCTCTAGCAAAAGAAACACAGAATATATATTGATAAGCAAAAGAGAGTAATTGTTTTTCTTAACCGAGCTTATTGACAATAAAAAAAACCTTTCCACATATAAATCAGTTAGTTTAAATATTTAAAAACATCTCTCCCTTCAAAAAAAAAACCTCCCTCATTTCAACTTGAAATAACGCCAACCATATATCCAATTACAGTGCCGATCTAGTGGTCCCATAATTCATTGTAATCATATAGTATACCAAGAGTGTGAATGGGTTTTAGGATTACCTGTCTTGTTTCTTCATAGAAAGAGGCTTGTGGATAGATTTTAATTACTGGAGTACTGGGAGTCGCTTTCTTAATTACTGCTGCTGGTGCGGGCGTAGTTGGCACCGAGTAATATTCAATAATGTGTGTAGACATGATGAACATCGTATGCGAGGCCCATGAGAACGTGATCGACAACGTGCGAGGTGAAGCCTAATTGTTAAACAAGGTGGTCAAAGCTCCAATACTTGTTTTAAAAGCAGCAGCAGCAGCTGCTCATGTCAAAGCTCCAACACTTTTTTTAAAAGCAGTAGCAGCAGCAGCATGAGCAACATGGTATTCCTTTGCCGTTTCTCTAATTCTGCAGCAAATTAAATCAACTGCAATGCCACTGATCAGTGTTTCGAAATAAAGTGACAAATCTGGATCCTGTTTTAGGATATGTTCCAAGGTAAGTACTGGAATTATGCGCTCGAGTATTGTAATGGATTAGGGCATGGATTATACAAAATTGTTGGTAAGCAGACTGAAAGTTATCATGCCAAGTCTCAAGATGTGGTTCATAATGTTAAGAAAAGTGGACAGCTTGGATTTAATGAAATTACAGCTTCTTTGGATATCATGAATTCATAAAAATCACCGATTAAATATATTATATAAACCTTCTTTTACTCTAAACGTCTAGCCTATTACACCCTTACAATTAAACTACAATGATTTACAGATGCAAGAACATTTAAGGTATAAAATATAATATTTATAATATCTTATTAAAAACTATCATCAAATTTTTAAAATCTCAGTGGTCTGTGTAACTTAGAAAGTGCATCAGGAGGATCTTTTAATTAACCTTATGAACGTTTCAGAGTTTATATTATAATTAATTAATGCATAGATCGATGAATAGGCGCATCACTTTCGATCCATGATTATACTATGAATTGGGTCTGATCACTTTGCTCTAGCCCTTGGTATCATCATCACTAGTTTTAATTAAGTTATCATTTCTTCAATTACGAGGGATGTCTTGATCATGTTGAAGGAAGAAAAGAAAAGAAAAATCACATCATTACTTTAGATTCTAAAATCGTGGAAAGTTAAAATGAAAAAGACAGCACGTTGGTCCCCTCGATCGTCACTCGGATCTGACATTTTTCATTTTCGAAAAGCAAATCAAAATATAACTCACTGATAGATCGATCAAAGCTCTATGTTTGGTTTCGTAACATTTAACTCTTTTACCAGGATTCAAATTTTGGTAGCAGTCATAAACCATCACATATAAATTATTCATAATTTCCTAATTAATAGCATCGGCGCCGTTAATTAGTTCTTGAAATTAAAAAAAACAATCTATGAAATAACGATTCTTAATGACAATTTTTCTTCATCAGTCTCAAATTAAGGTAACTGTTCAATAAAGAGTTGTACCTTACAGGCCAGGTGTCGTTCAGATTTGCATATAATCTGACAGAAAAGCATGCATGTTTTGTCTGTCCGAGCATCCTGTTTTCTTTTTCTAAAATCACCCACTCGTCCAAACCAAACGTTGTCTTTACTGTGCTGCATGTATCATGTCATCCTAAATAACGATTTGCAAAGTAAATACTCTCATCAATGCAGCTTCAAGTCATCTCTGATATATGAACTTGATTCAGCTCCATAAAGCTGCTTGATGCAAACATCCTCAATATTTTGTACTCCTCTTTTCTTCCCCTTCCTGAAGATTATAAATAAACCAAGATAAGCATAGACGAAGGGAAAAATTCTAGCTAAAGACAGATTCAAAACATATTCACGTACCCATAATAATGTCAAGACCAGAACAGTTGTTAGCACCAGCAGAAATATTCATAGTTTCTGATGAATATATAGTATCTGAACTGGACGGCTGAATGCATTTTGAGGGTTTGTTGGTGAGATGTGGTTGTGAGGAATCATGGGCGAGCTGAGTTCTTTTTAAAATGAAGGTAGCATCCATCATTGACGAAGACTACACAAAGCGCTGCATTGTTTGACGAGGTCACTGCGGTACCATGTGAAACACAACCCTTTTAACCTGTTGTTGAGGACTTGGTTTTATTGGCCGATAAATTTGTATAGATCTTATCGGTTGATAGTAGATAAATTTTAAAAAATCTTATCTAAAAGAAATTATAAATGGCCAATAGGCTACTATTAAGAAAATATGGGGGGCTTTTTTTTCTATCTATAATTAAGAAAAAGGACGAGCACCCTTCTTTCCCCAACCCCATTTATCAATTACAATAACTTTAGATGGAGTATTCTTACAATTTGTAATGCAGTCATCCTCAAATTAAAATTCAAATTCAAATTAAAAAAAAAAAACCTGATCTCATTTTTTTTCATAAATAAATAAATTTACGAGAAATCAAATTACCAAAAACATCCTCCATTTGTCACAACTGGTTCTAACCTCTAACCGCAACATCAGCAAATTGATGTCCCTTTTAGAAGAAATTGCCTCTCAATATCCTGCATGAACACACACAAGCACAGTCATCAGTATGAGCCCTCAGTAAAAAATCTTGAGGCCAACTGTTCTCTGCTGTGAATGGCTACTGCACTAAAAAAGAGGGAGAGTGGCAATTTCAGGTACAAGATCACTAATCCAATACAACTTCCTTGTAAGTTTATAGAAATCCAAACATTTAGATGCATGACATGACACAGACATTCTAGAGATATATATAATCTTCAAGTTAGTCATACGAGCCACATTTCATTACAAGTCTCTTCAAACTGTTTCAATTAGATGTCTTTACAAGTTGCATAATAAAAAAAAAAAGAAGTTTATCAAATCACTTATTTCAAAAAATGAAACCAACAAAGCAATGACTACCGCCATTGTCGGCAAAGCCGCGCTAAATGTCGTGAAATTTTTCCTTCTGTCAAATTTCCTTTTGAACTCGTGGTTCCTGATTTGAGCACTTGAACACAGGAGAGAGAGAAAAGTTATGGAAATGATAGAGCTAGGAAACCACGTGTACTTGCTGAGAAACTTGGCACAAGGAAACTACAAAAATACATTTAGCTAACTATTGTACGAGAAGAGAGTTTGCAAGCACTTTTTGCGTGAAACTATGCAAATAATCCTTGCAAAATATTTAATGGTACCTTCTCATGCTTCCTCCTACAGTGGTGGCTGTGAAACACTTAAAGAAAATAAAACACACTATTTTATTTCAACAACAAGAAGCTTATAAAATAAATAAAAGCTTTTAATAGACACCCTTTTTTTTTCTTTAGTGTTTCTCTCTTATCTTTCCCACACACTATAACATAAACTTAGCTATTTATTTATACACAAATTGAAAGTAAGAAAAATTTTAGTTGGCGGTTGTGTAAATGTAGCTGATGGTTTGTAAAGGCTATTGGCAATTTGTGAAGACGGCTGATAGTTGGTGGTTGGCGGTTTAAGAAGTCGGCTGATAATAATTGCAAGCGGTGATTGTCATCCTTGATTTTCTTGGATTGAGTTTAATGCAACAGTCTTTTTGGTTCAGCATCTTGTCACGTAATGCTTGATTTTGCATTTTGAGCACCATATTCCGCTGTCCCAATTTCTCAATCTCATTCAAAAGTTGTATTCTTTCAGATGCCCAATTATCCCACTTGGCATTTTGACACAGCATATTGCGTTCATTTTCTAGCAGCACCATCTCAAGTTGGTTAGGTCCAAGCTACAACAGTAAAGAAAGCATTGTCATCCACAAGTTCACTAGCTTGTTACAGGTAGAAACATTTGCAACCACAATTTTACCAAGAAAAAAATGATACGAGACAACGGTCTCTAACATGACTATCACTGTAACCGGTATATATTTAGTAATACAAAGAGGACGAAAAGTAAATCAAAGGATTTGTTCAATAGAAACAAAATCAGTATGTGATTTGCCACACGGTATCATTAAAGCTAATCAGTTACCTAGCATTAAAAAAAAATCATCTTACATCAGAATGTGAGTGTGATGGAAACACTAGAACCTCGAGCTATATTTTCACTTCAACTAACTACAGATGCATCAAATGTTTGAGTGGATAGTGAAAATAGTCCCAGATAGATTGGCATGGCTAGCTGCACTAAAAACCCAGGGCAATAGAGACTAGACTAAAACCCTGAACCCAAACTCATGGAACTAATACAACTCATAAGATTCGTCTGATTTATAAATATGTAAAGAAAAATAGAATTAACATTACATCGTAGCGGAGTACAAAACCTCTTCATCCAACTTACCTTTTAGAAATGTATTCTTAACATTGACTTGCCTGATTAGGCATCATCGTAACAATAGAAAGACAAGGATATGTACAGTCGTATGCTTGAAGCCTAGCTACAAGCCCTGAAGATTTAAGCAAAGTGATCAATAGCTTCCTGTTATGTGTAATTGGCTGCAAATTTTATAATCTCTTCTTTTTTTTTCAGAAATTTTGCTCAACGAAGATAAAGGAATACAAATTATAAAAAGATCTTGGGATTTAAGACAAAAATCAAACACAAAGCTGCAAAGTGATCAATAGTTAGAGATTCACCATTAGCTTTTAAGACTAATCACCAATAGACACTTTCTTCATATCTAGCTATCAACTACTCATTAAAAGTTTTGTCTCGCGTAATCTGAAGAATTCAACAAGCCTAGATGAGGCATATTAATAAGTGTTAATTCATATGCCCAAAAATGTAATACCAACAAATAAATCAGCTCAGCCTAGATGAATAATTTTAAGGGGATGGGTGCAAGAAAAAAAAGAACACGCACACATACATACATGCATACACATACACATACACATACACATACACATACACATACACACATGTATATATATAGATACATACATACATACATACAAACGTGTGTGTGTGTGTAGAGAGAGAGAGAGAGAGATCAACCATTAGTTGTTGCACAGAAGGGTTTTGTGACAGTAACTCCAACAGATTTTCTTGATTAGAAATAACTTTCTTTGAGTTGCCAATATCTCTTTTAAGGTTCCCTATTTCACCTTCTTTTGACTGCAATTTTTGAACCATTGAATCATTTTCTTTCCTACAAGACTCATTCTCCCTCTTCAAATGAGCATTTTCTTCCCGAAGAATTTGCAAGTTAATTCCCAGCTCTTTTTTCATTATCTGCCAAAAAGAAATTAAGAGATATATATAGAAAAAACATGATTTCTCTAGCTATTTGCCTCACATGAGGAAGACCAGAAGGTACAGTGCTATACCTTACAACGTTGTCGATAATTGGCATCGATTTTTCTTTTCTTCTCCTTTTGATCTTCTGGAGTTACAGTAATATTTAGTCCATGCTGTGGTACTCCTGGTTGGGCCAACATATGTTGAGGCACTCTCAGCATGTTTGCTTCCTCTGAGCCCATACAACAAATTCATCTTAGTAACAGTACAAACAATTCTCTATGAATAACTCTAGCACGTGAACTACCATCAAGCAAAGTAATTTGTGAGATGAATTTGTTAAAATTGCGAGCAAACTACAACTAAGCATGAACATAGAACGAACACGCATTCACTCTTAAGCCTCAAAATACATCTTTCCATTAATGTGAGGAAGGTTACGGTAAAATGAAAGTATGAAAAGGAGAAATGATGGATTTTGACCCATTCATCTTGTTATTCCAAAAACAAGGAAAAGCAAAGGACAGATTGTAAATTACAAGCGAGGCATAGGGAAGGATCCTTTATTTCCTTCCTCAGTTGTTCATCCATCATACCAAACATAGAAAAAATCAAAAACCCAACAATGAAGCTTGCATGAGAAAAGTGGAAACAGGGTAACCCCAGTTATGATCAATCATTGAAGATAATATAAAAGAAACGATTGACAAGTCTTTTCGTAGATCCAACAGCAATTTAAGTACAGAAGTAGTCACCTGTTGAGTCGTGTTGTAGTGGGGGGTAGTGGAGAACCATGCCATCCAGTAAACCATAAGTCATCTTCATCGGAAATTCAAGAAGCTATGATTGTGTATAGAAGAAGTGCTCTTAAATAAAAGAAGAAAAATCCGCTGGGTAACTACATATGACAGAATGGAGTCGCGCGAAATAATGTCCATGCCGCGCGATAGATTCTTCGAATTGTAAAGAAAACGCTGGGTAACGGCCGGTTCTTCTCTTCCAAGTTTCTCTCGTAACTGTTTAAAAGTGGAGCTTAACTTATTTTTTTAACTGTTTTTATTTAGAAATAATATTTTTTTAAAAAAATTATTTATTACATCAACACATAAAAAATATAAAAATATATATAAAAAAAAGTAAAATCTTAATTAAAAAAACAGGTTAAACCTTAATTTAATTAGCAATTAATTAAATAGCTGTCTGGATATTAGTAAAGTAGATTAGGGTTATTCAACTCCTTTGCTTTAGGATTATTTGTCATAATGTCCCTCAACTTAGCACTATATCCATTAAACTAAAAATATCCCAAAACTTCACCCCCAAACCCTAAGAATCGAATTACCTGAAGATGCGTGTTCAAGAGCACAGGCCATGATACGCATTTAATCAATATTTACAAGCATCGATCGGCTCTAGAAAATTACGAGCAAAAAACATGTACAAATTTAAACATGCCTGCCCAAATTGATAAATATATATCCATACAAGAGGGATGATGAGTTATAAAGAGAATAAGAAAATAAAATAAAATAAATTAAGTTGTATTCTTTTATATATTTTTTAAGGAATTTTTATTTTTATGCTCTTATATTTTTATATTTTCTTTTACATACCCTTCTTGCTATTTTTATTGTAAAAATACCCCTTAAAACATCAAAAGAAAATATTATTTAAAAAAAATAAATTAATAAATTAAGTTTGACAAACTTAAAAAAAATGAAAAGTCCAAAAAATATAAAAAATTAAAAAGAAACCTTGAAACTTTTAAAAACCTTGAAATGTATAAAGTTGAAACATATCAAGAAAATTAATAAAAACAAGCCAAAAAAAAATATAAAAGAAACATTGGTAACTAATGAAAATCTTGAAAAAACATGTCTTCCAAACTTATTTCATTGCTATAGACATATTTTGTATTTACGAGGTTTTATAACATGATCTTCTCATCTTTTAGATTTTACAAGTTAATTATTGATTTTTTCTTAGATTTTCGATTTTATTGTTCTATATTTTTCAGTGTTTTTAATTTTTGTGGTTTTTTCTAAGATTTTTCATATTTTTAAAAGTTAAATATTTATTTTTAAAATATTTTCAAAATTAATTTTTTATTTTAATGGCTGTAGTGCATTTTTGTCTAAAAAATAATATAAGTAGCACATGTGAAAAAATACGAAAATATAAAAGCATATGATATCGAATGATAAAATCTTAAAAACACATATAAAAATATATAAAGTTAGAAAGATGAATTAACCCGCCCTTGTTTTGTATAAATGCATTCAAAATATATGTTAATTTATACTTTTATAGCGTTTTTAATTTGTTTTTTTCCCAGAATTTTCAAGTTTCATCACTTTTTTAAATTAAAATTTCATTTTTATAGATTTTAAAAATTAATTTTTCTGTTGATGGTTTAAGAAATATTTCTTATCCAAAAATTGATAAAAAGATATGTTGGAGAAAATATGAATATACAAGAGTAAAAAAATTCTTAGAAGAACATGTGGAAGAATAC
>Ga0325414_1003700_pt1 | contig 15954 bp, 11 predicted proteins | sample PopdelMetagenome_8_FD_206183 | JGI IMG/M metagenome (GOLD analysis project Ga0325414, IMG submission 206183) | Populus deltoides microbial communities from Bellville, Georgia, United States - Leaf-PdKOR-R3 | ecosystem: Host-associated > Plants > Phyllosphere > Phylloplane/Leaf | place: USA...
AAGCAACATGTCAAATTCTGTGATGTTTGGCATGTTTTTTCTAAATCAAAATGCTAAATTCGTAAGTCAATGTTTGTCTTTTTGTTGATCAGAGAAATTTCCATCCATAAATATGCATCGAACTCTATAATTCAATTGAAGGGAAACCTGACATGACAACACGACCACGCCGAAGTTTTTTATTGGACAAAGAACAGCCATAACAGCAGATGGTAACAAATGACAACAAAATAGAAGATGCTGACAAACAAAAAAAAAAAGAAAAAGGAAAAATCAAACAGTGGGCCATGCACGTATAGGAAAAATCATGCAGAATCCCCCTCAACAGCAGAGCACTGATAAAAACCACGTACAGCCAAAAACAGAAGCCAACAATACAAATATAAAAACTAATCCCTGCTGAAACAATATAGAAGTGTCCACCCCGAACACCGGTCAACATGGGCGGCAGACAAATATCATAAAGCAATAAGAATTTTTCAAAACTTGTCATTGTTTTTATTACTGCTCGGAGTTGACAGATTTTGATCAACGGAATCTGTTGATCAAAATAGCGAATGACTCTTTCAGTCTTCGTTTCTTATAGTCAACGCCGTTTGCTTCCAGCATATATACGTTCCTTCGTGGAACCTGCAGTTCACTTTAAAGATAGTGTCATTCAATTGGACGTCCTTCGGGTGTTGAGATGGCTTGTTTGGTTCTTAGAAATCAAAGGAAAAATCTTACAGAATCACGATGGAGGGACCTAAGCAATGGACCCATTGATTGAGAATTGGTATTCTTGCCTTTTCCTCCATGGTAGGGCCTGAATAATAAGGACCTGAGCTCGTCATTCTTGTTGACTGGTTCCTAGCCCGAAGAAGAAGGATAACTCAGGCAGGGAGAGAATACAAGTCCCGAACCGCTGGTCTGGGTCAAATGCCGTGCACCATCATCCTTTGTAAATTCCATTTTCTAAGCCCATCTGTCATGACTGGATAGGATGGTGTTGCAAAATGATGCTGTCATTTACTTATAGGTCGGGGGTTACATGTCAAAATTAATTGTCTGCGGAAGAATATAATTTTAGAGCTGTTTATGATGTTTGGTTAGAGTTGTTTTCAGCTTGAAATCGAATTTAATGATAGGGGATTGTTTAAATATAAACTAGGTTACTTCTCTCACTAGACTATACCAAACAATTTTGAAGTAAAAAATTTATAAAAAGTTTTTTTTCTTAGAGATATATTAAATTAATCTCCATCAATTCATTAAATTTATAATTCATTAAATTTATAATTCAAATTGTATATTTTATTGAATTTAATAATATTTAAAATTGATAAAATTTAAAAAATAAATCAATAAAAAAATCAATACTCAAGAACTTTGCAAGGAGAAAATCGATTTGATGAAAAGCTACGGAGCATAAAGAAAATGTTATCAACATCCTGCAGGTTCTGCCTCCATCACCACCAGCATTCACAGCAGCAGCAAATAATATGTGGGGTTTGATAATATCATGTAACAATTAAAAAAAAAAAAGTGGTATTAAATGTGTTTATTTACTGGAAAATAATTTTTTTAAAAAAATAATTCGTTTGAAAAGTGAATTCTAAGAAAATAAATTATTTTTTGATGTTTAATAGTATTATAAAAAATAAGTTGAAAATTATTTTCCAGTGTTTAGTTATATCATAGAAAATAAGTGATTTTTTTTTATTGTTATTAATACTTTTTTTTTCAAGTTTATTAAAATAATAAAAAATAAATCTTATAAATTAAAAGGTTGAATGAGAATGAAATTGAAAAAAAAATATAATTTCATAAATTATCTCAGATAAAATAAATAATAATCAAAATAATATAGATGAAATCTAACAAATAAAAAAATTAAAATATGATAAAATTAAAATAATTATAATTATAATTTCATAAATTATTTCAAATAAAATAAGTAGCAATCAAAATAATGAGGATCAAATTTGATAGATAAAAAATTTTAATTAAAAAAATGATAAGAGAAAAGTCAATAACAATTATAAAAATGAGAACCAAAGTTAATATAAAAATTAAATTCTAAGGGATAAAATTAAAAAAAAATCAAAACAAAAAATACATATAGGAATCAAAAGTTTGAGGATCAAATTTGATATAATCAATAAATAATATGATATTTTTAATTTTTTCACAACTTCTGAAAAGTATTTTTCGTCCAAAATAAAAGGAAAACACTTTCTTAGAAACCAAGCTAAATTTTTCTTTAACTGAAAAGTATTTTATTATCAGTAAATATTGAATTTTTATTTTTATCATAATTTTATTATCTATTGATCAATATAGTATAAATAACCTCTTAATGAGATTTATTCTGTAGAAGTGATACTCATAAAAATATTTTCAAAGGCACTTTAGATATTTTTTTAATTAAAAATAAACAACAATGCAGATTATTTTAAATATAATATATAAAGTGGATTCTATTTTTATTATTATATAATCAATCTTTTTAACTAGAAATTATAAAAAAAAACTAGTTAATGTATTTAGTTATTATAAAACTACATGACAATTTTTTTTTAATCTATTTCTCACACGCTAGCTCACGAGGATGTCCATTTGTGACAAAATCATTAGATCAACTTGTGACAAAATCATTAGATCAACATATGAATCAACTATTTTTATTTAAACAACTTTTTTTTTATTTATAAAATATTGACCCAATTGATTTTGAATTGGATGTGACCGGGTCAATTAAAATTACTAAAAACCAAGTCATGTCATGTCAATTTAACATGCTAATGTCTTGTTTTGTTTAACTAAAAATCAATCTAGATCAGCTCTTCTATCCTAGTCTAGCTACCAAGTTAAATTAGATAATAGCAATATGAAAGGATTAAGGTGTGTTTAGAAATAAAAAACAATTTTTTTTAGTCTTCTTTTTTCAATGAAAATTTAATAAACAAGCTCATTTTTGTCAACAAAATGTATTTTTCCAAAAAAAAAAATCATTTTTGTCAACTAAAAAACACGACTTGTGACAAGACTCGAGTTGATCCACAAAGTGTTGTAATAATAGTTACAAAACAACAGGGTGATTTGCAGATTTAAGATAGCCTCGAGACACATAAGAAATCTCTGGAAATAGCATTGGAGAGTCATTTTCATACCCAATTCTCAGTGGCAACCGAGTCATCTAGAAAACAAAGGAAAAGTATAATGACCTCAGTTTATGTATATTAGTGATTTTTATTCGACTTCACTGCTAAGCTGTGGAAGCTTGTAAGCAGTACCAAGAGCATAGCCATTAGAGCTGGATGGAATTCATATCCCAATCTATGATTCGAGGCCTCTCCTTCAGCGCCCTCCTAGGCATGCACCTCGTTAATATCCCTACTTCCATTAATTCTTCCGAATACAGATGTCCATATACAGTTCTGGTAAAGTATTGACTAACAGAGTTTAGGGATTTGGAAGGAACGTGACCGGACATGGTTTGGATTTGGTAAAGTGTTGACCAAGAATTTAAAATGATTTTGAATAATTTAACCCTTTAATTTCTACATCTTTCTTCTTCTATTATTCAAAATATAAATCTTATTTACGTTGTTAGTTTTGAATACTGTTATTTATATTCAAATATATGTTCTAATGAATCTTTAAAATAAATTAGTGACTATCATAAGACATTTATAAAAATAGGTACAAAGAAAATTAAAAAGATTAATGTAAATATGATTAACATAATCATAGGTGAAATAATGCAAACATAATTTTGCTGGTGTGAAATGAAGGGAATTCATGCATGATGCTACCTAAATTTGTTTCTCACATATTAATTATTTTGGTGAATGCAAATAAATATTTGCAAGGAATCGACACCTTAAAATACAAAATACTTTATTATAAAGTTTGATCTAGGCTTGAAAGCTTGTTTTAAGTGACAGTTGATTGAGGCCTCGTGTTTTTTAAGCATAGTCATATAATGTTTTTTAAATGGGCTTTTCAATGGGCCAAAATTACCTCAATTGTCTACCAAAGTACGCAGGCAACTGTCTAGGTCATGGTCATATTTATAAAACTAAATTAATTAGATTGTATTTAATGGATTAATGTTAAAAATAATTTTTTTATATTTTTTTTTATTTTTGACATGGAATATTAAAACCATCAAATAACACTAGAAAACATTAATTTCATGTTTTTTCACGGAGATACAGATATATTTTTAAAACGCATTAAAAAAGTAGTTTCAAATCATTTTTTACATCAAGATTTTTTTTTATTTTCAAATTCATGATAAAATTAAGCAAAAAATAAGTCTTCGTCACTTCAGGTTCTTGTGTCCAGTACTATTCTTCTACAGCATCCAAGTCAGATTTGCTCAGCCTGGTTGACCCTGCGGCACAGAAAAATAATGTAACTTGTTATTTGTTTTCATTTGAGAATTACTTTCCAGCCTAGTTTTAATGTTCATGCAGACTGCAGATTATATGCGCATTTTGATTTTTCACTCTGCAGACAAAATCTTGTTCTTGGAAATAAAAGAGAAGGCCAGTGTTTACCTGGGAAAAACTTATTTCACAGTACTAGCAACTACCAGTGAGGATCCAAACATGGATCAATTGCTGAAGAAAAAAAGACGAAGAAGAAATAAATAAACAGATAGCAGAGATATAAACGCATCACACTTAAATAGAGCAAAAAGAAAAAGGAAAACTTGCAGTTAGGGCTGTCCAACCAATCCTTTCCACATATCAAAGCCTCGGCTATCTCAGGACGAACACCGTCATGGACTGATGCCATCTTCATAACCTCTGATGACTTGGAAATGACAGTTGATACTGGAATTGCTAAGAAATCACGAGCCATTTTTCCCAGTATTGGAAAATTTGGAGCATTGTCTTGCCACCAAGCTAATACGTTACCATCCTTATCCAAGTTCTCCGGGGGCAGTTGTAGATACTGATCAAGCTCATTCCATTGTGAGGGCACCATGTTGCGTTCATACTTACCCTTGCGCCACTCTTTGAAACTAATATCAGATGATGTACAACGACCCACTTCAGCCATGGCAGAAGAAGATGGTCCCTGATTGCTGATGTCCTTTGCATATTTATGGTATGCACATGTAAGATCGTAACGGAATCTGGATAAGTGCAAGTCAGCATCACTGCCGTATATCTGCCGGTAGCCATACTCAATAATGTCCAATTTAAAGCTGGGGTCAAGAACTGCTGAGATTCCCAAAGCCAAGCTAGCTTCTCCCCAATACTCGTCAAATTTTCCCTTCATTCTATTTGCCATAGCGCGAACATATACATAATCGCTCTGTTTCCAGCCTTGCAAGTTCTTATAAACATCACGAACACTGAGGAAATAATCATCTCTGCTTATTGGAAAATTGCATGTTGAATTGTAGAACTCTTTCAAGCACTCAAATACGGCTGTTGCTTTGTTCCATTCTTCTGCAGATGGATTCACTTTGAAATCATCATCCAATTGCTCTAGGTGATTAAAAGCTGTTCTAAATTCCAATGAACTCTCCAGCATAAGAAAGGTGGTGTCCCATCTCGCGGCAACATCTAGAGTAGGCATTTCCCTGTCCTGCAAACTCCCATTATTAATTGCCTCCTGGAACCTCTGCCTTACAAGTGAGCTTCCTTTGACGTACTCTATACATTCTCTAATCTTATAAAGCACACTCCTTATCTCAGAAAATCCATCTTGAACAAGGAGACTGAGAATGTGGGCATAACTAGGAACACAGAAAAGATGTCCATGGATAGGTGGGGCTTGATCAGAAACCTTACTTCTTAATTCTCCAATCATGTGATCGTTTGGAGGAGTTATATCCAGGAATATGAAGCGAACGTTCTTGTTGATGCTCCACTCTGTAAGCACACTTTTAAAGACTTCATGTACAGTCCCCATGTCATAGTTGTACCGTAAGTTCCTGAAAGCAAGAATCTTCTTCTTCAGCTGCCATCCATCGTCAATGAAGTGCACGGTGAAGCAGCAGTAGGTCTTCATTTTGTCAGTAGATGACCACAATTCAAGTGTTAAACTCAAGAGACAAGAGAGCTTATCAAAAAAATTGATGAGTTTCTCCTTCTCTTGTCTGCAAATAGCAAGGACATCAGCTTCAACGACGTCTTTTGAATAAAGTTTAAACACTGGCTGAAAATTCTTCACAAAAAACTCAAGTTGAACCATAGTCAAGGGATATCCATGCTTAATCATCATTGCAGGTAGAGCAGATTGTTCTTGGACGTCCTGTCAAGAGATAGGGAAGTAGGATATTGGCAACATGAAGGCCAATTCCAGTCAATAATTTGGCAGATTGTGTCTTCTTCAATAGTTGAACATACAAGCTAAACAGAGGCAAAATGGATTTTATTATATTCGAATTATCAAATGTAATTTATCTACTGAAAAATAATTATTCCACCCCTTGCGCAATCTGCGGAAGGAAATCTGCCACATAGAAGGCTGTCATTGGACACATGATGGGTGTCCATCCAAAACAGAGAGTTTTTTTTGTGACAAGGCAGATGATTTAGCAAACAACGCGTAGGCTTGTTTGTTCGCTGAAATATAAGTTTTTTAAAAAAAAAAATGAATTTTTTTTAAAAAATTATTTTCAAATATTTTATAGTATTATAAAAAATAAATTGAAAAATATTTTTTAATATTTAGCTGTATCATAAAAAAACCGTAAAATAATTTATTAATATTTTATTTTATTTTAAATTTATCAAAATAATAAAAAACTAATCTTCTAAATTAAAACTCATTCTTCAAGAAAAAAATGACATGAATTCAGTATAGAAGAGCACCTGTTCAAGAGGCTCGCGTGTTTCTTCTGCTTGATTGCTGGTTGGGTTCACTGTCATGAATTCGTTTCCTTCTAAAACACCATCTTCATGTGGGATGTTTGGCATTCTTTCATCATCCAATCTAACTTCAGAGCCATCCTCATTTACTTCTCTGACACTAACTTCCCACAACTTTAAACATTTCCTCTGCAATGTACGCAAGACCTCATTTATCAAAAATACTAGTTCTGAAGTATCTTTCATTCTGAATCTAGGGAGAAGAAATTCCAATACGCAATCATCCATGCAAGGGGGGGTACTTGTTAGCCTTATAGCAAAAGCAGCATGATAGGCTTCGTCGCACCAGCTAGGTCCGTAATCTTCATAAAGGAATTCATCTAGAAGAAGCAGGGAAACGTGTTGCTCGATATGAATATTAGATTGAAGTGCTTTTCCGGCGATACCTTGCCCTTTCTCGCGACGACGTCGTGCATATTGATCCACAAAGGCATCCATTTGGCAATGATTTACATAGCGAGCGCTATCATCAATACATAGAATACGTTTTCCCTTTGAATCAGTATTCCCTCCTCTGTTACAGAAAATCCATGTCACAGCCAGTGGTAACCTATGTAGATGACATATGTATTCCAATATGTCATATAGCTTTGCTGAAGCAGCTATTCGATTCATTGAAGAGCCCTGTGAGATCAACGACACCAATAATGGCACAAAGATAAGAAAGTAAATCACAAGCAGTGGATAAAAAAATAAATTTATCTCAATTTATTTATCAAAGCAGAATTATATTGTAAGTTTCTAATTTATGTCTAACGAATTTGAAGTTGTTGCAATCTCCCCATGCCATAAAGATAAAACTAGCAAATTTGTTAAATCTCGAAAACAAAGAACGATACCTGTGTCTGTGTGGACCATAAGTTTCTATCTGCCATTATGGAAACTAGAGAATCATTTTCTTCATCATCCTCAGACTCCGAGGAGCTCGCCATCCCTTCTGAGTCATCAACTGTATCCATCCCTTCTGAGTCATCAACTGTATCTTGCATTGTGTAACGACCTGTCAACATGTTTTTCCAGTAGCCTAAAGTGAAAATACACACAACGAATTTATTGCTTGATAATTAGTATAACAAGAGAAGAGAAGGGAAAGGATGGAATTGGATTATTCACCGCCACTGAATTGAGGTGGATCAGTGACCTTCCAAACTGAGGCTACAGCCAGCGGACAACCGTGCCGACTTAGCAGGATATTATGCCCTTCCTTCTCTTCGATTCCATATGCTTCTAAATAGTCTTCACCATATTCCTCTTCAAAACAGTGTTGAAAATCTTCCTTAAACTCGTCTGCCTTTTGGGGAACTGGACAGAACCCAGCCAGAGATGGGCGATTTTGCCATTGAGCAAATGACTCAATCCGCTCGACCCGGTCAACGCCCTCACATGCCAACACATTCCCAATCTGTCGCCTGAAATACATCTCCCGTAACACAGGGGTCTGAGACGGTGTCTGCCGTGACTCAAAAGTAGTGCAGTAGTATTGGAATGATTGTTCGATCCTCTCCGAAAGATCAGGACTGTTAAGATTGGCTTCTTGCTCAACAATTACCATGATGTCCGCTCCCAAATCCTTCACTTTTGAAAGAACTTGCTCCATTGCCCCATCTTGTGCAAGCAATTTGTGGAGTATAAAATTCCAATTCACAACCACAATCTCATCCTCCCTTTTCCTTCTGAGTTTGGAAATACAATTGATAATATCATCCGGACTATTGCATCTCAATTGCCTCAATTGCATATTTGTGTGTTCAGCCCATTCCCGGTTTTGAAGGAGATAGTCAGTGTCAGTGTGTTTTGACAGTTTCGGTGTGATACTGGTTATCAGGACAGATTGTAGGCCACCATACTGCCTTTTGAGGTCACCAATTAAGGACTTCCACTGCCAAGAATGGAACACGATGGAGAAGTCAATAATGTGGAGTCGTTTATATCCCGAATTCAAGGCATCAGCAATGGCATGTTTACTTGTGATTGTAGCAAAATCGTAGAAAGGTCCACATATGCAATCCCCTGGATCCAATTGAGCAGGAAGCGAGGGTAAAGCACATGGAGGACGAATTCCATAGGCTCGCCGGACAAGAGCCTCAGCAAAGTATTTGACAACTTTCCTCCTCCATGTGCTCTCCTCTTTAGGAGCTAGAGATTGAATTACTGCCAAAAGTGAATCTGCAACATCCAAGCGACCACCTTCAATCGCCTTAGCACACTCCATCAATATGCAAGACAGGGGAGCGGCCATTGAAGGCGACAAGATTTGATGAAGGGAATCGAAGCGCAAATGACTCTTCCACTCTTCGTTTCTTATAGTCAACCCCGTTTGCTTCCAGCATACGTTCCTTCGTGGAACCTGCAGTTCACTTTGAAGATAGTGTCATTCAATTGGACCTCCATTCCATTCAGCTCTGTTCAATTTTCTGTAAAGGTCTGAGCTTTTAGTGGACAACGTGTGTTGAGATGATGGTTTGTTTGGTTCTTAGAAATCAATGGAAAAATCTTACAGAATCATGATGATGGAGGGACCTAACTCCTAAGCAATGGACCGCGGCTAACTATTTTTTAGTGATAACATATTTTTTACGTTAGAAAAAACCTAGGGAGGCCGCGGTTAACTATCAACCAGTAACTCAGCAGCGCATTCAAGAACTTTGCATAAAAAGCTAACAGAGGTTACCCAGTCCTGAAAATCGAAGATGTTCTATTTTAAAAAATAACAAAATTCAGTAAACAAAATCTAAAAAATACATCCACCTTTACTTTAATCAGGTACATTGTTATAATCAGGTACATTGTTATGGTGATTAAGGTTGTTAAAATTGCGATTTAACTTGTAAAATCATATATTTTTACGAATTATTATAGATTTTATGTACTAAATTACTTGTAAAATTTAAAAATGAATAAAATCAAATCAGAATCCGATAAAATCATTAAAATCATATAAAATCACGATTTGACCGCGATTTAATAATTTTATGCGGAAAATGCTTTTTTCCGTACTAGGGTAAAAGTTTCATGCTTTCCTACTTTCCTTGCGTGGCAGGCTTGAATAAAGCCACGTAAAGGCTAACTTTAAATGAAAAAGTAAATAATTTCTGGAAAAGCTAGGTTTGTTGTCCTTTGTATTAGTTTCTTTTTTACCTTGAATGAACTTTCTGCACTCTTTCTTCTTGACTTGGTAACCGTGGTTCTTTCTTCTCACATGGATTGCTACTTTCCACGTTGAGTTTTCTGTTTTTAGTTGAAAAATAGGTTTTTTTTCTTTTTTTTTTAAATTACTTTTGTTTTTTTTAATATTAATATTGTTGAAAAGTTAAATTTGTATTTTTTTCTATTAAGCTAGCGTGATTTGCTAGTTTGTCAAATAACTCAGGTTATTCTTGTTTATAAATTTAGTGGGGTGTTTTTTTTTTAATTAAACTTGACTTTTTTATAGTTTATTTTTTCTTATAAAATTAAAAATAATAATTTTACAGAAAAACCATGCTATTAAACTTTATAAAGTAACAAAAATTAAAAGGTGTAGGATAACTATTATTCACCCATAAATTTTTATTTGAAACATAAATTTTTTTAATGTATTTTAAAATTCCTTATGATTTTACGATCCGATTTTGGTTTGTATGTTCCGTGCCATATCAAAATCATGATTTTAACAACATTGATGATGACCTCTATCACGAAATAAAATAAAATAAAATAATAATTATATAGTTATTTATCTGTACAAAAAATATCTACTATCCAGATGTCCAAGTTACCTTGAACGCATATAAATTTTACCATTATTAAAGGTTTATATAATTATTAATTTTAAAATTTATAAAATTAATTAAAATATACGTAAATTAATTAAAATATTCATATTAATAATAAAGAAAAAATGTCAAGAACGCGCCAGCCCAAGGGCAGGGGAAACATGGATGGATGCCTTTCTTTCAAAAGAAGCCTCAAAAACGGAAAGGGTTGTTGAAACTTGAATCTGACCAGACGCGGCTCTTTCTCCTCTGCTTCGCTTGCTCTCTTTCTCTTCTTCTTTGGCTCTCCTCTCTCTCTCTCTCTTTCATCACAAAACGACCTCCTCTCTCTCTCTCTCTCAAGCCCACAGACATCCCCGCTTTCTCTTCGCTTTTTCCCTCCAAATTTAGTTTTCAAAAAAGCAAGTCCGAGTCAGCACCGAGTCACGTCCTGGTTCATGACATCACTCCCACGTCATCCAATAAACTACATCGTGGTGTGTGCCATAATTGTGGGACCCTTCCTCTGATTATTATAATCAAGATTGAGTCCTGAAATTGGTAGCCTCTGTTAGTTCTTGAGAGCATAAAGAAAATGTTTTCAACATCCTGCAGCTGGTTCTGCCTCCACCACCACCAACCAGTAGAAGAGCCGCAGCAAATACATACCTAGGAGGAGAATGTGCGGTTGATAATATCATGTAATAATTTCCAAAAAAAGAATTGAAATATTCCACAGAAAGGAAGCTCATTTGGCCCAGGTAGATCCAACTGGCTGAATCTGATAATTGTTTTTTCCTGCAGCCAGGATTTTTTCCAGCCAAGATTCATCATAAAAAATTATATTTATCCTTGACAGTTAACCTAAAAATAATTATGTATATGTATATGTATTCAATACTGAATTTTGATAGTAATTTTATTATCCATTCATAAATATAGATAACCTCTTAATAAAATTTATTCTTAAAAGTTGGCGTAGAAATGATACTAAAATCATTTTTGAAAAATATTTTCTAAGACACATTAAACATTTTTTTTATACTCTCAAGAACTAAATACTAAATATATATAAGAAATAAATTAATCTTTTACATTGTTAAAAAATTATATTGTTCATGTTTTTTTCTTAAAGTAAAAAATAGAAAGAAAAAAACCTTGTATTTAAAAACTATGGAGTACCTCTTAAAAGTATTTTTCAAATTCAACACAAATTTAAAAAACTACTTTTAAAAATTTCTAGAAAGAGAAATATTACATTCGAACAGAAAGTTCAAGTTTTCTTTTTTGTACTCCAATTTTCTTGAAAATTAAAATATTAATTTATTTTTAAACAGCCTATTCCATCCACTGTCAAGCTTAGAGGCAGGCCCTTCTTTCACCATTGGTAGGGTAACATCAAATATGGTACCTTATGGATGAAAGATTCTTCACACAACAGGTTTACAAGGTGAGATTAGCCAACGAAAATTAACATAAATACAGGCAAGGACACCAGCCAGCCACAGATAACATTATTTTGATTGTTTCCTACAATTACACATCACGTATTAATTTATTCTTCTAAATTGATGATCTTGAGAGAGAATCAGTTTGTGGCATCCTGATATTGTTTGATTCTGTTAACAAATCAAATGAAGTTAAAGAATATGGAGACGATATCGTGCATATTCATCCACAAATCTATCCATTTTCCAATGATTTACATAGCAAGCGCTATCATCAATACATAGAATACGTTTTCCCTTTGAATTTGTATTACCATCTTGGCCATAGGGAATCCATGTCACAGCCAGTGGTAACCTATGTAGATGACATATATATTCCAATATGTCATATAGCTTAGCTGAAGCAGCTATTCGCTTCATTGAAGAGCCCTGTGAGATCAACGACGCCAATAATCGCATAAAGTTATAAAAAAAAAGAAGTATATTGTACCTTTTTATCAAAGCAAGAATTATATTGTACGTTTCTAATTTATGTCTAAAGAATTTAAAGTTGTTGCAATCTCCCCATGCCATAAAGATAAAACTAGGAAATTTAACTATCTAGATGTGGTCCGGTGGTAAAAGTTTAAGATTAAAAGGTTTGTTTTCTCTGTGGTTTCAAATTCGAGTCATGTAATTGCTTTAAAGATGACTCTTCCACTCTTCGTTTCTTAGAGTCAACCCTGTTTGCTTCCAGCATACGTTCCTTCGTGGAACCTGCAGTTCACTCTGAAGATAGTGCCATTCAATTGGACCTCCATTCCATTCAGATCTGTTCAATTTTTTTAAAAAGGTCTGAATTAAAGTAGCTTTAGCGGGCATGTGTTGCAATCCTGGAAGGGCATGAGTGAAGATGTGGCTTGTTTGGTTCTTAGAAATCGAAGGAAAAATCTTACAGAATCATGATGGAGGGAACTAAGCAATGGACCCGTTGATTGAATTGGTATTCTTGCTTTTTCCTTGCTTTTATAGGCCCATGATCGGTGAATTGATTTTGAAGTGAAGAACTTCGGGTATCAAATTTTTTTAATTCTTAAAAACACTTTACTTCGCGATAACATATTTTTTACATTAGAAAAAACCTAGGGAGGCCGCAGCTAACTATCCTCCAGTAACAATCTGCCAAGTAGCAAGGTGGAAAACAGCAACTCAGCAGCGCATTCAAGAACTTTGCATAAAAAGCTAACAGAGGTTGCCGAGTCCTGAAAATCGAAGATGTTCTATTTTAAAAAATAACAAAATTCAGTAAAAAAAAAAAATCTAAAAAATACATCCACCTTTACTTTAATCAGATACGTTGTTATGGTGACTTCTATCCAAATTTAGTTTTCGAAAAAGCAAGTCCGAGTCAGCACCGAGTCACGTCTTGGTTCATGACATCACTGCCACGCCATCCAATAAACTACCTCGTGGTGTATGCCATAATTGTGGGACCCTTCCTCTGATTATTATAATTAAGATTGAGTCCTGAAATTGATACCTCTATTAGTTCTTGAGAGCATAGAGAAAATGTTATCAACATTCCGCAGCTGGTTCTGCCTCCATCATCACCAAATAATTAAAAAAATATGTTTGATTTTGTGGTAATTTTTATAGTTATGATTTAAAAAAAATAATTTAATAAAAAATATTTTTTGTGAGGTTGATTTTAAAAAAAAGTTGGTGTTTCGTTATAATTGTAGTTGAAGTTGTGGTTTTTAAAAAAAAATTTATTGTGTTTTGTTAAAAAGCCGTGGTTGAAATTGTGGTGGAAAAAAAGCATTTTTGTGTTTGGTAAAACTATGGTTTAAATTGTAGCTAAAAAAAATAATTTCTTGTATCTGGTTATAATATGCTTTGTGTTTTATATTTGATTTGAATTAATTAAAATGATATATTTAGACACTTATATATAATTCCAAAACATAGGTGTTTTGTAATTATGATTACATAACAAAATGAAAAATCCTTATACATTAATGTACTCCTTTATTATTTCACCAAACTATTTGCAATTCCATTGAATACAAAAATCCATACGTGAAAGCCTCTGTGAGCCTTAAACGGCCAAAGCCTGAACAATATCAGGTAAAAAGTCATCTGAAATTAAATTGGAATTGCGATCATACTCAGAAAAAACTGCATCATTTTGCGATATCCTTCTAATATAGTTATGTAATACCATTGATACAACTACAATCTCAACTTGTGTTTTGTATGGATAAACAAGTATGTTTTGTAAAATTTTCCACCTCTGTTTCCATACCCCAAAAAAACATTCGACATGTTACATAGTGATGAGAGAGGGGAACAGTCTGGGGAAGATGGAAAATGAGAGTTTGTAGATCGATGGCCAAATTGATCTGTCAATTAACCGTGTTGTGAACAATTTGGGTAAGAAACAGGAAAGTTTTGGAACCGTTGGGAAAGTAAGGGAAAAGTGTCAGTGATGAGAGAGAGAGGAGAAAACGCATGAAAAGCAATGAGTAATTGCTTTTCAAAAACTGCAGTCCAACCAACCTTAGTTTTGGCCTGGGATTCACATATAAAAAAATATGATTGGTGTTAATCAAACATCATATTGTAAATTTTAATTTCAACCACGACCGCAATAACATTTCCAAACAGCATCGAAGAAGACCAGCAGCAGCAGCAAATACATACCTAGGAGGAGAATGTGGGTTTGATAATATCATGTAATAATTTCCGAAAAAATAATTGAAATAGTCCACAGAAAAGGAAGCTCATCTGGCCCTGGTAGATCCAACTGGCTGAATCTGTTAATTGTTTTTTCCTGCAGCCAGGATTCATCATAAAAAATTATATTTATCCTTCAAAGTTATCCTAAAAATAATTATATATATATATATATATATATATATATATATATATTCAATACTGAATTTTGATGGTAATTTTAGTGTCCATTCATCAATATAAATAACCTCTTAATGAAATTTATTCTTAAAAGTTTGGGTAGAAATGATACTAAAATCATTTTAGAAAAATATTTTATAAGACATATTAAACATTTTTTTTATTAAAAGCAAACAATAATACAATTTATTCTAGGCATGATTACAGAATAATATCTATCTTTTTATTACATAATCAACCTCTCCAATCTGAAATTATAAAAAACTAATTAAAGTATTTAGTTATTATAAAACTATTTCATTGTTATCTCTTTTTCACTCGGTAGCTCACTACAATATCCACTTGCGACAAAATCATTGGATCAGAATCAACTATTTTTATCATCGAAATAATTTTTTTTTTTAATTTACAAAATATTAACCCAATTGGTTTTGAATTGGATGTGACGGAGTCAACCAAAGTTTCTAAAAAACAAGCCATGTTTAACATGCTAATATCCTAGTCAATCTGCCAAGTTAAATTAGATTTCTATGGAAAACAACTTTTTTTTAGTTTTCTATGGAAAATGAAAATTTTAAAAAACATGCTCATTTTTGTTAACAAAAATGTATTTTTCTAAAAATAAAAAAAATAAATCAAGAATACAAGTAGTTTTTATAAAAAAGCAAAAGCAAAATCATAATTTATAATTATTATCTTAATATTTTATATTTGTGATAATCTAATTATAGAATATTAATTTTATTTTATTCAAATTAAAAATTATCATTAAAGATTTGTATTATTAACTTTATATTAGATTTATAATAAAAATTATATTAATAGTAATCACTAAATATATATAAGAAATAAATTAATCTTTTACATTGTTAAAAAATGCTTGTATATAAAGGAGAAAATTATATTGTTCATGTTTTTTTCTTAAAGTAAAAAATAGAAAGAAAAAACCCTTGTATTTAAAAACTGTGGAGTGCCTCTTAAGAGTAATTTTCAAATTCA
>Ga0325414_1003702_pt1 | contig 15951 bp, 9 predicted proteins | sample PopdelMetagenome_8_FD_206183 | JGI IMG/M metagenome (GOLD analysis project Ga0325414, IMG submission 206183) | Populus deltoides microbial communities from Bellville, Georgia, United States - Leaf-PdKOR-R3 | ecosystem: Host-associated > Plants > Phyllosphere > Phylloplane/Leaf | place: USA...
TCTGATATTTCATACCATGTACCAAAATCTATAAAGCACACAACAGACAGATGCAACACATGTAGAATAATAATAAAGCCAGCTACAGCTTTCAGTCAAGTCCAACAATAGTCACATGTTGTCCTGGTGAAGAATAGCAGAACCTTGGACTAGCCCCTTTGCATAGACCTAGAAAGAAAAGGTAGTCCAGGATACAGAAAGGCCTCTAAACTCCTATGCCAAGACACCATGGTGATGGGGTCTCCCCAAAGACTGCATTCTTAGTTAGAGCATTGTCTACTGTCAAAGGTTGAGAGAAATTAAATAAACTAGGGCAATATTGCTCGATAAGCACCCTTTATTGCATTTCCTTGTCCAATTTCCAACAGAAAAGATAAACTCCTTTTCTTGCATGGAACATCCTTCCTGTGGCCCTAAATGACTTGGAGCTTAATCGTGACCTCAAATGACTTGGAGCTTAATCGTGACCTCAATATAGACTGATCTTTAATCAATTGCACTCTCTTGATCAAGTAATTAATGCTAGTGAGTTAATATAAAATCGTTCTTCCTCAATTTATAGCTTAAATTTTTGAATTAAGATGATTTTTTAACATTTAAAAGACAAGACTAGAATCTCTTTTCTTGCCAAGCTAATTTGTTCTATAAATTATATGTAATCTAATTCTTGCTCAATTTTAGGTCTTCCAACCATGCCACAAGGAGAAAATAGCCCCACAAACATTTTGGAGAATTTCACAATCAAGTTACTAACATCTCATTTAATGTTTCCCCAGCCTGGCCTGATTCAAAATTCACATTTTCGTAGTTATCGAAACCCAATTAAAAAACTAAAAACAGACCCCACAAAATCAGAAATAAAAAAATATATATACAAACAAAACCCATCATTTATAATAAAAGGAATTCATCTTTCTTACCTTTTGTTTCTCTGCATCTATGTAACCCTTGAGTCTTGACACCAGGCACCATCCTGTTTTTTATTCAACAAAAGAGAGAGAGATTCGATTATTATATAAAATCTCTTTCAAGAATCAAAATGAAAGAGTGAATTAATTAAGTAATTACTTACTTGATGGAGGTGAACAGAAACCCTAAAATGGTGGATTTGAGACCATTATCGTGAATAAGAAGAAAGGATCGAAGAATTCGGGCAATAAAAAGAGAGAGAAGAGGTGCGAAAACCAAAGCAAGAGGCTCATAATTTGATAAAAAAAGAATTAGCTGAAGCTTTTAAATCAATCAAAGATGAAATGACATGATCCATTGCCGTTGTTGTTGATGAAGATGGTGGATAGATAGATAGATAACACTGAAATGAAATGAAAGAGACGACAAAACCATGAAGAATACGTGTATTTCTACTATTTTTATAGAGAGAAAGATTATTCAGACAAGTCAATAGATGTAGTGAATGATGCTGGGAGATGATAATTTTGTTTGTGTTTGATATGCGGAATCTATTGCTCCAATCATAGATGTAGTGAATTTGGATCCGCGCTTGAAAGCTTTTGAAGAAAGGAAGACAAAGAATGGGATGTTAGGAGATAATAGTTGTCTAAGAGGAGGACTGATTGCGCCAGAACAACAAACTCACTGGGCAGTCTTTGATAGAGGCATCATGCATAGCCATATTAGAGGCTGCAAGTTGTGGATTATTGACAGTCAGTACACGAAGGAGGCATACCTGAGGCATGTACATGAGATGTTTCTTCTCCATCTAGTTATCAGATGCTTGTCACTGTTTGTACATCTTGCTAGAGACATTCTAGTGGGTATTAAGCTTCTGGTAATCCTAAATCATACAGACAGCTAATTTGTTACTTCTCTTGCTGTGGGACGTTCTACTAGAGAGGACATGACTGTACTTGCAGATCGCCGGATCCTGGTGATATGGCACGGGCAATTAGGAAGGCGATATGTGTGCTTCTGGAAATTGACCCCGAAGGGATGCGAAGTTATGTGAGTGAACTATTCGAAATAACTTTAGTCTTCCTGAGGATTTCACTACTTGCAAGTTGGCTGAGCATTTGTTCTGTGCTTTTTGCTAGATGAAGAAACTCCTTGGAATGATGCGGCAAAACAAACAGAGGCTGTGTATGACCCTTTTTTTTTTTCTTTTTTTTTTATGCCCCATACAATTGGGATTTTTTTTTTATGCCCCCACTGTAGCCTGAGGTACCATTTTGTGTTTCAACAATATTTTTTAAAAAGAATTGAATTTTTATTTATTTTTTTATTTAAAATTATTTTTTTATATATTTTTAAATTATTTTAATATACAAGTATCAAAAATAATTTTTAAAAAATAAAATAATATTATTTTGATGTATTTATAAGCGAAAAATATTTTGAAAAGTAACCTCTACCACACTCCCAAAAACCCCCTTAAGCAATCAAACTATGATTTTTTCTCTTACAGTTAATTCTAGATAGGTAGTCTGCGTTACGCCGCGAGCCGGACAAAACATTTTGCAATGTTAAAAAAAATATCCAGCGACGATAATCCGAGACAATCGGATTAAATTAACTAAAAATGTAACCCAAGATATGAGATCGAAAAAACCTGGAAAAAAATAAAAGAAATTGTAAAGTTCAAGGCCTAATAATCTAATGTCAAAGATGAAAAAAAATTAAAAAAAATATAACATCGAAGAAGAAAACTCGAGTCAACTCAGGATAACTTGATGAACCAACAACCTACAATATGGGATCAGGATTAAAAAAAGCATATAAAAAGAGTGACATTTTTTTAATAATACTCTTAAACCTAAAATTACCAAGACACCCCTGTCAAAATCCAAGAATAACAAAAAAAAACCAATCTAAAAAGACCAAAACACTCCCGCAATCAGCCTTTGATTTTTTGAATTTTAAGGGCAATTCGGTCATTAATTGTGTTAATAAAAGGAAAAGGCAAATAAACCTCTCTATGCATATATATTTTTTCCTTATCAAAGGTATGGTCGTACTTTTATTGTTCTTTTTTATTTAAAAATACAAAAGAACCCCTCACTTAAAGATTAATTTTTTGTGCTCTTAAGGGCAAAATAGTATTTATATTGTAGCAAAAGGGAATTCATGTACTATTTTGCCCCCAATCAAATATGCAATGTCAAATGTATCCCATGAAAAAACATCTCTACCCCCAATTGCATGCTTAGTTAATTTTTTTGGCAATGGCAAAATCATTTTTATACTGCTACTGTCCACAATAATTTATATCTTGATAAATAGTAAAAAACTGATGTCTTCTAGTTTTTTTTATATATATAATGAAGTGAAGTTGTGGATGATGAGCAGTTTAAGATGGTTTATTGAGGCTTTCTTAACTTCTATGGCAACAATACTTGTTTTTTAAGTTAGCATTTAGTTATTGTTTAAAAATAGAAAAGATTAAAACATTAGAGATAAAAATGTATTTGGTTAAAGAAACATAGATATAAACATAAAAATAAATATGTTTATGTGATATTTTTAAAGTAAATTTATGTACTTCCAAAACAAGAAATACAAATGAAATGTGTCTTCAAAGATAATATTTTTTATTTTTTATTCCTAAAATATCATTGTAAAAAAATCTCAATTCTAAATTATTCAACTAAGACTTGTTAGGATAAAATATCTATTATAATAGTTTTAAAATTCAATAAAGGGTCGATTCAGGGAAAAATCTGGGTCATTGGTCGAGGCCTGGGTAATGGGTCAAGTTAACCACACTTGTGACTCAGGCCTTGCTTTAAATTAACTCCTAAATTAGTTATCGTTGAATTAACTCCTTGAATGTTGACCCTAGTCAACTTAATAAAAAAATAGTTATTATCATAGTTTTTAAACTCGGCTCGGGGTTGACCCAAGATAAGGCCCAAGTCACGTGTTGGGTGGATCAACATAAAAATAAAAGTGGTTATTATCATAGTTTTAAAACCCGATTTGAGGGTTAATCTGGGGTAAGGCCAGGGTCACGGATCGGGAGGGTCAGCTTGGGTAGCTCTGGGTCAATGTAAGGGTAAAAGATGTTATTATTATAGTTTTAAAACCTGACTAAGGAGGCGATCAATACAAGGCTTGGGTCACGGGTTGAGAGGGTCAACCCAAGTTAACATATGGATAAAAGTTATTATTATTATACTTTTAAAACCCGACTCCAGAGTTGACTCAATATAAAGTTTGGGTCATGGGTTGGAAGAGTCAACCCGATTGACCTAATTTGTTTTAAAAAAGTAATTAAAGCAACCTTGTTTTAACTAAAACAAGTTCCAAAAAAAATCATTGGGCTTTTGACCTGTGTTTTATTCCTAGTCAACCTAGGTTTTTGATCGAGTTAGGTTGAGTCAATTCTTCCTCTAATTTTTTTTAAACTCGGACCAATCCAGACCCTTGATCAACCCGATTCTGAGTCAACCCGTCAGGTCAGTCCTAGTTTTATAATTATGATTATTATAATATTATTAATTTCAACTCTCAATATAAATTGAAATAAATATATTATTTTTTTACTATATAAGTTTAACAATAATATATATGAAGAGTAAAAAAAATTTTTATATATCTTTTTCACTGTAATCAAACACATATCTATCTTTGTTTATTTTATTTTTATTTTTTCCGTAACAAACCGTAATAAAAAAACGCTAAGACAGAGAAGCTTTTTTTCTTGGCTATGATTGTTTATTTTTTGTTGTGGCATCTACTGCATCTATGGCATATTATACTCAAGTCTTCCATGCTAATGTCGTTGTCCACATGATACTTCACCTTTTAATTTTTTTTCTTTTCCTGTTCTGATATTTCTTTATCGAACAGAGGTTATTGAGGAGGTGCCTTGATCAATTCCACCTCATCATCAAGATGAAGAAATGATCTCAAATTTCCGCGAGGACCGAAGCTCGAGCTGACATTCTGGTTGTAGAGAGAGCTCTCTCGATTTTCTTTTAAGAGTTCTAGTTTCCTTGCCCATCTTTATTAGTGAATTATCTACTGAATACAAACGAGAAGAGCTTCCCGAAATGTTTCTATTGATGATGTAGTGATAGATAGAATTTCAGAAAATGTTAATCTCTGTTTCTCTGATTACTAAGATCAGAGATAACTACATATATATACAATCCATGAAGAGTCTGTTACAAGGAGAAACGGTTATAACAAGAAGAGGTTAACTGCCAGCACAGCTGGCTTAACTAACATAACTATATAACTAACTTTCTGTTATATGTAACTGACTTTAACTAACTTGCTAGTTACATAACAAACTCTTCCAGTGTTGGTTTATCATCCCCCCGCAAGTGAAAGGGTCTGGGGACGATGCACAGTTGAGACTTGAGGAACAAGAACCTTGCACTTGGTAGATGCTTGGTCAATAAATCAGTTGGCTGCTCTTCAGTAGGAACAAACTGCAGCTGTATTTTTCCTTTAAGGACTTGGTCATGAATGAAATGGAGATCAATCTTTATGTGCTTCATTCGGGCATGGAAAACAGGATTCTTCGCTATATGATAAGCACTGATATTGTCATACCAGAAAAGAGGAATAGCAGGAGGAGAAACACACAGCTCCTGTAGTAAAGCCTGCATCCAGATGATCTCAGTAGTAGCTAAAACCAGTCCCCGACACTTTGATTCAACACTGCTGCGAGACACTACCTTTTGTTTCGTTGAGGACCAGAAGACTAAGTTATCCCCTAAATAAACTAGATATCCACTCGCACTTCTTCGATCATCAGGTTAAGCCCCCCAGTCTGCATCTGTGAAACCTTCAACTGTCAAATAAGGTGAAGGACGTAGCAACAATCCATCATGCAACGTGCCTTTGAGATACCGAAGGATCCTTTTGACAGAAAGCCAGTGAGATGTGGTTGGTTGTTGCATGAATTAACATGCCTTATTAACAGCAAAAGCAATGTCAGGTCTAGTAATGGTAAAGTTCTGAAGGGCACCTACTATATTGCGATATTGAGTGACCTCTTCCATAGGAGCACCATCAAACTTGGACAAATTTTGCCCAACAGCGCCAGGAGTTTTGGCAGCTTTGGTATGAAACATTGTTGTGCGATGTAGTAAATCAAAGGTATACTTGGTTTGGCTTAAATGCATACATCCTTCAAGATAAGAAACTTCTATTCCCAAAAAGTAGGAGAGTCGCCCCAAGTCGCGTAAAGCAAAGACAGAATCAAGTTTGGTAATGAGTGAAGAAATTTATTGGTGATGAGAATATCATCCACATAGATTAGAACTATTAGAGTTGTGGAAGCACCAAAATGAAGGAACATGGAATTGTCGGTCCTAGAGTTACTGAATCCCCATTGTAAAAGAGTAGAGTTGAGCCATTGGAACCAAGCTCATGGAGCTTGTTTCAAACCATATAAAGCTTTCTTCAATCTACAGACTTTGGTGGAAAACGTAGGAGCCTCGTAGCCTGGAGGCTGTGTCATATAAACCTGCTCCTTTAACTCACCATTTAAAAATACGTTATGAATATCAAGTTGATGAATTTCTCACTGAAAACTGATTGCAACAGTTAAGATGATTTGAATAGTGGCAGCCTTAACAACCGAACTAAATGTTTCAAAATAATCAAGGCCAAGAGTTTGATGATACCCTTTTGCCACAAGCCTGGCTTTGTACCTGTCGATGCTCCCATCTGGCTTGTGCTTCAACTTACAGACCAACTTACAACCGATTATATTAACAACAGCAGGGTGGTCAACAAGGTCTCAAGTATGGTTTTTATGTAGAGCAGCTATCTTTAGATCCATAGCCTGAGTCCAATTTGAGTCTTTGAGGGCCTGACTGAGAGTGGATGGTGTTGAGATTTTTGTAGCAGATAGATCAAAAATGGTCTTTTTCTTGGTTATACCATGCATCAATCGTGTGGTCATTCGTGGAGCTAGAGCAGAACAAGTATCCTGATCCTCAGGAATTGGTGCAGGTCCAGAATGAGAGACAGGAGTGGATGTGGAACCACTCAGAGAACGTGTACTGTCACTTGGGAAGGGTAAAGCAGACTGTGGTGGTGAATGACTGATGTTTGTAGGTAAAGAACTGGGGAAAAGTAAGATAGCTGGAGTGAGGATCTCTGCTGGGGAATCTCTGATAAGGGAAGGTGTAGTGTTAAAGAATTTGGTTTCATCAAATACAATATGGGGTGTGACATATACATATCTAGTTAGAGGATCAAGACACAAATAGCCTTTGTTTTGGAAGCTATACCCAAGAAAAACACACTGAAGAGATCTGTACTGCAACTTGTGACTGTTGTAGGGACGAATGAATGGATAGCACAAGCAATCAAACACTCTGAAAGACTTGTACTCAGGAATTTTAAGAAAGAGAGTGTAATAAGATGAGTCATTGTTTAGTACCTTGCTTGGCATCCTGTTGATGAGGAAAGTGGCTGAATGGAAGGCATATTGCCAGAACTGCATTGGTAAAGAGGCGTGAGCTAGTAAAGCCAACCCAGTTTCCACAACATGTTTGTGCTTCCTCTCTACTCTCTCATTCTGAGCTGAAGTATAAGGGCAAGAAAATCAATGCAAAATGCCAGATTGTTGGAGAAATGTCATAAAGGATCGATATTCACCACCATTGTCAGATTGCAGACATTTTATTTTTGCATCAAACTGATTTTCTACTAGAAGTTTAAACTGTTTGAAAACTGAGAGAGCTTGATCCTTGGTTTGCATAGGGTAAAACCATGTATAACGTGAATAATCATCAAGAAAAAAAATGAAGCATTTTGCCCCTGATGTAGACTTGAGCATGGCAGGTCCCCAGATATTAGTGTGAATGAGTTCCAAATGTTTGGAAGCACGGGAAAGTGAAGGATGAGCAGGCAACCTGTGACTTTTTGCCATTTGACAAGAAGGGCAAACAGTAGAGCAAACAACAGTTTTATTCCTTTCATAAGCGACATTACAACTTTGCATTACTTGAACTACAATGTCAGTGGCAACATGGCCTAGTCTGTGATGCCAAAGTTCCACTTTATTATGAACATGATTGAGTCTATGGGAATGAAAAGTGGAAAGATTACGAACTCCAACATATGCCATTTTCTTGTTTTTGTGCAGTACTGGAAACCTGTAAAGCCCATTCTCAACCTGTAAGGCATTATTGTCTGAGTAGAATTTAGCAACACTTATCAGGTTGGCTGAGATAAAGGGAACATGAAACATTTTTCTGAGCTGAAAAGAATGTGAATTAGAGACCAACTGATGGGAACCAGTGTTGGAAATGGATAGATGCTTACCATTACCAACCGTGACTCTGTCTGTGCCTGTGTAAGGTGCAGAATTGTTGAGGTTCCCTTCATTCTGAGTCAGATGGTGACTTGCTCCAGAGTCAAGATACCATTCGTCACCTGCAGAATTATAAAAATATGCAACCATAGCAGGTATTGTGTTTTGATTTCCAACATTCAAAGAGGAAGTACCATTGTTTTGGGAGTTTTGATACGAGATATCAAAACGATGGTAACAAACATGAACAGTATGACCAAACTTGCCACACAACTGACATTGTGGCTTTTCAGAATTGGTTGAATTGTGTCTCCCATTATATCCATATCTACCCCCACGACCACGACTTCCGTAGGTGTAGTTGCTGGTATTTGAAATATGGTTGTGTCCTCGGCTGCCATTATATTTTCTTCCACCACCTCTATTATTAGAGGAAGAGGCATAACAGGCAGACATAGGGGAGATATGATCAAGTGAGCTTTGTTACTCAAGACGATGCTCAAATGCTAGTAGCATACTATGCACTGCTTCAATAGAGATCTTGTCATCTCTAATGTTGATGGCAATGACTACTGCATTATAATCAGAACCAAGGCCTCCAAGGAGATTCATTACCTGATCTTGTTCTAAAACAGGTTCTCCAATAGCTGCTAGATTATCTGCAGCTCCTTTGACCTTCATGATGTAATCTATCATGGACAGAGACCCTTTCTTCGTGGATTGTAATTCAAGTCGTAGTTACATGATTCTGGCTTTTGAGGAAGACGAAAAAGTTTTCTCCAAAGCATTCCAGGCAGTGTGAGATGTATTGTAGCCAATGATCTGTGCCATGATAGCTGGTGTGAGAGATGAGTATATCCAGCTGAGAATTGTTTGATCTTGTCTTCTCCAAGCGACAAAAGATGGATTAATCACTCCTGGACTCAACTCCTTCTCTGGACAGATGGTTGTGCCATCTATGAAGTCCTCAAATCCATTGGCAAAGACAACATTATCAATCTGAGACCTCCACAAGATGTAATTTGATCGATCAAGTTTCACAGGTAATATATGATTGAGCATCTAATGAGTGGGAATGGACGCCATTGTTGTGCTTTGTCCAGAACCAACCGGACCAGAGGTAGATGAAGATTGATTAAATGTAGAAGCCATGGCTAAAAAAAAAAAAACTCAAGCTCTGATACCAAAATAGAATTTGAGAAAATGTTAATCTTTGTTTCTCTTATTAGTAAGATCAGAGATAACTACATATATATATATATATATATATATATATATATATATATACAATCCTTCGAGAGTCTATTACAAGGAGAAACGGTTATAACAAGAAGAGGTTAACTCCCAGCATAGCTGGCTTAACTAACATAATGTATAACTAATTTTCTGTTATATGTAACTGACTTTAACTAACATGCTAGTTATGTCACAAACTCTTCCAGTGTTGGTTTATCAGTGATTGAAATCATAGATATGCTCCAAATCTCTAATCTCAAATCCAAGATCAAGTAATATACAAACAAGTGGGTTTAGCCTAGTAATAAAGACCCCCAGTCTTGGTCTGTCTGAGTCCAGGAAGATGTTCTTCTGCGTTTAAGAATAAGAACGACAGTGTCCTCTCCCATGCTTCTCTCTGACCTTCCAAAATTTATGCTAAAGGACGACACCGCCGAGGATTCAGCATCCCTCTCTTTCGCCTCTCTCATTTCTTTGTTCCTATCTTCCTGTTCTTCATAAAAAAACGCTGAGATCAGGGAATTTGGAAAGATAACCTCTTGTAGCCTTCCCCGCCAAAGAAACCCTACAAGAGGTCAGCTCTCCTATGCCCACGTTCTGTACATGTGTCTAAGCAGCACTGAATGATTGTTGAACAACCAAGACACATTTACTTAAATGCTATTTTCCCAAAAAAATGATTTCATTCTTATTCCAGGAAGAACAGCGTGGCTCATCAAATTCATTTTTTTAGATAGATGTGATTCAAGCATTCAGCCAGAATTAATAAGCTTCCTATCAGGTGGATGGAAAGTTATGGTAATTGGTTAAAATCAAATATTATAAATGTGTTGAAAAAAGTAAGAAGAAACTGTACATCAAGGATGTGTAAAGGAGTTTTTTTAAAACACTTGGAGGAAGAGGGGCATAGGCACGAACGAGTTGAGCTACAAACTGTTTTGACAACGTAAAAAATAATTCGATAGAAGGTAAGCCTCCCCCCCTCAATTTGAAAAAACACATAGACAGACTCAACTGTTTGAATCTCCTACTCTTCCTCCCTGCCATTTCTTCCTCCGAGAAAAAACCAAACCTTACTCTCCCCAAATCCTGAGGCCTCTATTTTCCTTATTTTGAAAAACTAACATCTCTTCCCTTCCTCCCTTTCTTCCTCGTCATCAACCCCATCTCCAACCAACCTTAATTTCTACAACTTTTTTTTTCCAACAATCTTAATTTCCTCACCATATAGTCAGTCGGTTACTTTTAACATCTTTGAAGCTCTCTTATATTTTTGTTCTTAACAAAGATATGATCAGAGATAAGTTTAATAAATTAAGACACAACCATTGCAGTTTTCTCTCTGTATCCATCTTTGTTTTTGCATTAGCATTGTCATTGAGCCCTATTTATTGTCAACAGTCTGATGGCAATGACAACAGTACGGCCACAGAAGACCTATTTTCAGAGCTGGTCTACAACAGTTTCTCAAATTTTACTTCCGTGTTCAAGCAAGATATTGCCAAATATTTTGGTTTCTGCATAATTGACGTGTAGGTTACTCAGCCACTATTTCGTTTTAATGTAATGGTGGGTTTCAGGAACGAGTGTTGATTATTAAAAGTGGTTATATTCTCTCTTCTTTTCTTTTTTATTTGGATTTGCAGGGATGAAGATTGGAATATGGCATTCAATTTCTCCAAAAAAACACAATTCATATCCGATTGCGCCAAGAAAACAAACGGTACGTTCAAAGTTTGGAGCCTGAAAACAATGATTTGATAAAGGTTTTAGAGTTTTCTGTGTATTTTTTTTTACATAGGCTTCTGCATTTTGAGGTTTAATGAACGCTACATAACTTAATTAGTTCAACGGACATTTTGTTTGGATTCTCTTTCCTTTATGGAAAACCAATTAATTCACAAGTTGGAAAGAAAGAGTGATTCATAAAACATAGCACAAGCGTGCTAATTTTCCTTTGTTCTATCACAAAGCAGATCTTAATGCCTAATTTAATAGATTAAACTTTAAAGATCCGGTTTGCTTCTTTATATATTTACATATATCTTTCTACAAGTTTCCCTCAAACTTGTGGAGTGTTTTTGTAGTTATCATTCTAATTCTAGTTTCAGTTATGCTATTCTTAATCGGATGCACTTTGTTACTCCCCTTGGTTTATATTATCGAAACATTTAGCTACTCACCTTAGTTTATTAATCCATTTTCTTTCTGTGGTAAATCTTTCTGACATTTCTCATGCTGTGCATCAGGAGATATAACAGCACGTATATGCACAGCAGCAGAAATAAAATTCTACTTCAACAGTTTCTTTGAAAAAGGCATAAAGAAAGCAAACTATTTGAAACCTAACAAGAACTGTAATTTGAGTTCATGGGTTTCTGGATGTGAGCCAGGATGGGCTTGTGGAGTTGGCAAAGGTCAAAAGGTTGACCTCAGAGATTCAAAGGACATTCCTGATAGAACTACAAACTGTGCAACTTGTTGTGAGGGTTTCTTCTGCCCTCATGGTATTACTTGCATGATACGTAAGTATTCCGAAACCCACCATCAATCATGGCAATAGTTTCTTCTTTTTTTTGGTCTGGAGCCATGGCAATAGTTAAGAATTGCATATGTTATGCGCTCCTGGTATTATTGTTGCATTCCTTGGGCTAATTACCAGTTTTTGATTAGCATGGGTAGAGATCTTCCCCGAAATCTGCATACATTGGACTTATGACCACTACTTCTTTCTCTATATATTCATTCTCAGTGACCTCAGATCATGACCATTCAAGTTATAAAGTCGAATGTTAATGTCAAGGCCTTAAAAAGTGTTGGGGGTGTGGTTTTCACATCTCCACTCCAGAATCTAGATGACTCAAAGGCCATACTTTATGCTTTCAATCCAAAACTCTTTTCTCCGTCCGAACACTCATTTTAGCTCCCCCTGTATGTCCCATTTTTCTGAAGAGCAAACTAGCAACAAATTTATATGTTGGCAACAAGGAAGTATTAAAGTATTTTGATCCTTAATGGAGGAAAATTGGTGAAGTGACCTTCCCAAGTCTGAGCCTCTTATTGCAATTTCATAAACTTCTTCCAGGGAAAGGGGGCATGAAGAAAGTCTACCACTCATTTTCAATTTCTGTCCGTGCATTAGCAGAGAAAAGAAGATAATTGAACAGACAGAGAAATTTAGAGTTTCCATTTTATATTTGAAGTATGAAAAATCGTTTCACTTTCCAAGCTGCCTTGAAGATTCCTTTTTCAGTTTTGGGCTCTAATGAAAATAGCATGAAACCAGACAGTTTGTCCAGACAAGCCAAGGGAAGTACTTCTGTATACCCCCTTTAGTCTGTATCAAGTCAATGAATCTCTTTAGTATTGCTCCTATTTCTAGGAGATGGACCTCTTGAAACATCCAAGAATTTGTCTGATAGATGATGCTGAGATGATCAAGACACTTAAAAGAGTGCTCCTTGGAAAACAATGATTGTATCAGAGTCCCGTAAAAGAAGTTACCATTTCACCTGAATTTGGTTCTATGCGGAATTGTTTTAACAATGTTTCTGGCTTACAAGGAGTTATTGTATTCTGTTTTTCATTTCTGAATTTTAAATTGTTGTTTACATTGGTTTCTTTCTGGTAAGTTAGTTTGTTGGATTCATTGTGCCATATGTTCCTAATTGAGCCACATCTAACGTTCTTTATATTCTGACATTTTCTATCTTGTCTCTGAAGCTTGTCCACTGGGTGCTTACTGCCCACTAGCGAAACTGAACAAAACCACCGGCATATGCGACCCGTAAGTTCATTCTTGTTTCGTGCCTTTTCATTTCAAGTTTTTTTTTTTCTGTTTTATCCTACATACATTAATATTTATTAGCAGAAATGTTTTGCAGATACCATTACCAACTGCCTCCTGGAAACCCAAACCATACATGTGGTGGAGCAGATGTTTGGGCCGATATTTTAAGTAGCGGCGAGATATTCTGTTCAGCAGGATCATACTGTCCGTCCAATATCCAAAAACTTCCTTGCAGTCGTGGGTATTGATAATTATCCCTGAACTTCCAGCAGTTATCTATTGAATTGCATTTCTCACCTTTCCTCATATCACAGCCACCTGTTTTGCTTTTCCTTTTACTAATGAAACTAAGCTGCGTTTTGTTTCAGACATTACTGCAGGACTGGTTCAACGTCTCAAACAGGTGGGCATTCTTTTACTAGTTTATTGAGAGGATATTGCGTTTGTTGTATTAGTCTGTGCTACTTTGTTATTCTGTTGCCGGGGCGTACTTTTTTCATCTGCTATGTTTCTGCTTGATAACAATCTATGCCTTTTGGTTTAGAAATTTGATTTATTTTCTTTCAATTTTAGCAGCAAGTATAATCTTTAACAATGAACTTGCAGGGTGTTTTAAGCTGGCAACTTGTGAACCACGCTCAACAAATCAGAACATCACTGCATACGGCATTTTATTTTTCGTGAGTGGTCAGTTTACCTTTTAATCATTGTCTGGCGATGGATTTGAGTTTCCATTACGGTATACTATTATGAGAAGAATGGTAGAAAAATAAGTGTCAGAATGCACACAAAATATTTACGACATACTTCAAAATCGCAATATTCTTATGTATGATCCTGTGTGCACAACCATCAGATCTAATCGCTTCACTTGTCAATGTAGGCTGGATTAAGCTTTCTGCTCATCATTATTTACAACTGTTCTGATCAAGTTCTTGCGACTCGAGAGAAAAGACAGGCACAGACAAGGGAGAAGGCAGTTCAAAGTGTAAGAGAAACTGCACAAGCACGTGAAAAATGGAAATCTGCAAGAGACATTGCCAAGAAGGGTGCCATTGGACTGCAAACTCAGTTGTCACGCACATTTTCTCGTACAAAGTCTAAAAAGCCAGCAGAACAGCCAAAAGGTTTAGGTCAAGCTAAACCTGGAACAGATGCTGCTCTACCACCTATGCCTGGAGGTAGTTCATCTTATCAATCATCTGCAAAAGGGAAGAAAAACGAAAAGAGCAACCTCACACAGATGCTGGATGACATTGAGAACATTCCCGAGGGTCATGAAGGCTTCGATTTTAAGATTGGAGATAAAAACACAAGAAAGAATGCACCAAGGGGTAAGAAGTTGCATACTCAGAGTCAAATGTTCAGGTATGCATATGGACAGATCGAGAGAGAGAAAGCTATGCAGGAGCAGAACAATAATTTGACCTTCTCTGGGGTAATTTCAATGGCTAACGATATTGAAATCAGGAAAAGGCCAACTTTGGAGATTGCTTTTAAAGATTTAACCCTCACTTTGAAGAGTAAACGCAAACATCTGCTAAGATGTGTGACTGGGAAATTATCGCCTGGCCGAGTTTCCGCTGTAATGGGTCCATCTGGGGCTGGAAAAACAACATTTCTTTCTGCTTTGACAGGAAAAGCAACTGGTTGCGCCATGTCTGGTATGGTTCTTGTGAATGGTAAGACGGACCCGATCCAAGCATACAAGAAAATAATTGGTTATGTGCCTCAAGATGATATTGTGCATGGAAACCTGACAGTGGAGGAAAATCTCTGGTTCAGTGCAAGATGCAGGTATAAAACTATAAATTCACAATTCATTACTAACCACATTTTTGTTAGTCTCAATTCACATTGCCATCATAGTGATGACATTAATGTTGACATCGAACAAGTTTTCATGCATCAAACAAAACGCATGCATCTGGTGTTAGTCCTTCTTGTGTTTAACCAACATTGACTGACACAGGCCCCCTAAATGGTGGAAGGAGAACCTGGCTTTTCTGGGTTGTTGAACAACAGAAACTATAAAATGATTTTTATGTTAACGCATTTCAGACTAGGATATTGAGTTGGAAAACATCTAAACTTATGAACATTGCTAGAAATTTACATGCATTAGGTGGTTAATTTTGATTGTGCACATTTATATATACTTTTTCTACCAAACAAGGGAAGCTAAAATTTTCTGAATATTTCTGTTATTGTAATTGATGGCATTGGAGCTTCCTGAAAATTTGGAATTTCGTCATGGTGTGCCAAAGATTTTTTTCTCGTAAAAGAAAACCTTTTTTTCCTTCTATTTCTTCTATCAGTCTGCTTGGCATCATTCATGTATTTATATGTACACATATTGCATCAACATAACAAGAATGTCCAATTGTTCTCTCTTCTCTGTTCCTCCTTTGTTATTCATTTATTTGCTCTGGCTGCTTATATCTCCCCCCCCCCCCCCCTCTCTCATACAGACACACCCTTTATGTATTAATTTTCTCTGCCTTCTTAGATATTACCCTCTCCCTCTCTTTCTTACACCCACAGTCACAAATGCTGTGGCTTTTTAACAGTACTTGCTTTTTTTAGCATATATATTTACTGGATTTCTGTTATTGTAGACTCTCCGCTGATCTACCAAAACCAGAAAAGGTTCTAGTTGTTGAAAGAGTTATTGAGGCCTTGGGCCTGC
>Ga0325414_1003703_pt1 | contig 15949 bp, 12 predicted proteins | sample PopdelMetagenome_8_FD_206183 | JGI IMG/M metagenome (GOLD analysis project Ga0325414, IMG submission 206183) | Populus deltoides microbial communities from Bellville, Georgia, United States - Leaf-PdKOR-R3 | ecosystem: Host-associated > Plants > Phyllosphere > Phylloplane/Leaf | place: USA...
ACAGTAGAAGAGGCAGATCTTGGAATGATGGCCATCAGTAATTACGGGTTGAAAATCGGTCTTAGATTGTGATCTTTGGGGCCTAAAAAGTCCATCCTTTCGTCAACATTATCATTATTATTCTTATCGCATAGACAACATTTTTTAGCATTTCAATTCAACATTTTATGTTTCCACAACATTATATGTTAAGATTACGTGTTTATCATGTGATCTAGATCATTAGGTCAAAATAATTTGATAAAAAAATAAATTGATTATAGAAAAAAAAAATTAAAAAACAAATATAAATTAATATATTTAATAGCACAATACAGGTCATTTACCCAATTGTTTTTTTTATGAATTTATTTATTAAAATCAATTTGTAATAGAAATTGACAGACACAAAATTTATTAAATAAAATGAAAAGAAAACAAACACTATATAAGGTTACACATATTAAAAATATCATAAAAAATTAAACATTTTTAATTTATAAAAATAAATTTAATTTATATTCAATTTATAAAAATAAATTACAAATCAATCATACTAACCTCATGAAAAAATAAAGACACTCAATATAATTTTAAAAAATCATTATTTAAAAAAGACTAAATAATATAAAAAAAATGATATAGGAGGGGTATTAATTAAAAAACTTAAAAAAAACATAAAAAATATTAATAAAAAAAAAGGAAAAGCTCAAGCATGTGTGGGCTTTGAAGCCTAGACCCGCACACTTGGATTTGATATTTTTTTTAAAAGGGGAGGATAACAAATTATCCGCCCCTATTTTTTTTGAAAAAAAAATAAACAGACGACACATCACCCACCATGACAAACGACATGTCGTCTGTTAGCCTATTTTTGGACACCATTATGGCGGCTAGAAAATCCAGTTTACGAGTTTATTTAGCTAAAAAACTCATTTTTCAGCCAATTTCAACCACAAAACACCTTACAAACACCCTTAGAACACTAAGAAACCAACCTATCAACCCATTAAACCAAAAAAAGTCCAAACCACTAAATCAAATCGGAAAAAATATTGCATCCTTAATTTATGTTTGATTTTTTTATGGTACATTGAGGCTTAAAACAACCATCCTAAATCTCCCCTCATCTAGTGGAACTGTTAATATCAATTTTAATATGTTTGGTGGTCAAAATCATCACCAACTAAGAGCTTTTTTTCTCTTCGTCAGAATCTAGTAACTCATCTCTCTTCTCTTTTGAAAAAAAGACTGAAAAATAAAGAGAATGAAATTTGGTATCAAAATGTATTGTTTAAAGATTAAAGGGATTGATTACCTTATAATAAAAAAAGCTGGGGGAATTAAAATATACTTCACAAATAAATTTGAAAGTGTCATCTATGTTACCCATGTTTTTCACTCCAGTTCCCGTCCTTCAACTCAACCCTCCCTAAAAAAACAAAACAATTGGGTGTTAATTTTGGCCAAAACAGCTTGATTATGTGAGGAAAAAATTTGAGGATCAAATTAAAATTTTTTAAAAAATCATTCCTCCAAACTACAAAGATTTTGTGAGTGATTTTACACCCACTGAGAACACAATCTTGCTTCAGTTTTTGTTAATTAATTAGTAAGATTATGAATATACAAATAATAATAATTACACAAAGCATGGATGCAAGTTTCAAGTTGTTATTTGTCTGTGAATTATACATATAAATAAGATTTATAATCCTTAGTAGTGTCCGGCATTTCAGGCCCAAGTCAAACGTGATCTCATAAATAACACAGGCATAGAAACGTTATTTAAAATATAATGTTTCCTGGTCTGCCGTCTTGCTCTCCCTGCCTCTCACCTGCACATATCCATGGTAAATTCCATTTGCTTTTTATTTTCATAGCAATAACTAAAGAAAATGACACCAAAAACACCAGCTCCCTACGCAGCATAATATCCATGTCCCTTGTTTGTACACGCGCACGAAGAGCTGATCCTAAAATGATGTCATTCATATCTCATAAAACAGAGAGAGTGGCTTTTTTTCTAAAATGAGTTGTTTTTTTTTTTTTAATGATTTTGAGGCATTCCGCTCGAGATACATTTAGTAATGTCTTAGTAATAATCAGCTCAAAGATCTGAAGTAAAAAGATCGAGGGAATAAGCAAATATTCCTAGTTTTATCTAGTGTGGAATGGCCTTTAATTCAATGGAGAAGGACAGCTGGGATTGGAGTCTAGTCCAGGAGATAAGCTAGTTTTATAATTGTTTACGTCTCACTTATTTATTGATCACTAATTAATAAATCAAAATCAACAGTAGTAAACTACTACCACTACTATTATTTAGCTACTTTCATCACAAAAAAAAAAAAAAACTTTCCTCTATAAAAAGGAAGAGTTTTTAGTTTTCACGAGAGTTCTGCTGTGTTGGGATCCATAGTAATCATCTCTCTCGCGTCCGTCGTGAGAGAGATCCAAACATATCTTTAACAGCAAAAGCTGCTTCTGGGTTCAATCACTCCATCCATTCATTCATGGGTTTATGTTTCGTCACTCCATTCGTGAATTCTTGCTGATTTCAGGGATTTGTTTTCCTCCTGGCTTTGAAAAACCGAACTTGTATTTTCGCTTGTGCCCCATTTAAGGTGGTGTTTTTCTTCTCTTTGAAGTTCTGCTAGATTTGATTGGATTGTGAAATTATGATACCTCTTTGTTTTTTTATCAGTTTACTGGATTGATCTGTTTGGGCTATTTGGTTTTTTAGTTAGGTACTGAAATGAAGTGAGTTCTTTTACTAGAAATGAACTTTCACTCTCACTTGCATATATACAAATCAAAGGTTAAGAGGCTCAATGGAATCAAAAGTGATTATCTTACTTTTGAAATGTATTTGCTTCGTTTGTCTTTGAATCTCAATTGCCTTTCTTTTTTTTTTCCTCTCATGTGTTTAGTCTTGGAATTACCAATGAAGTCTATTCCTTTAGTAGTTGCAGTTTCTTTTCATAGGCTCTATTTTTTTTTTCTGATGTTTGTTTTAGCGTTGCCTTTTTTTAAAAAAAAAAATAAATAAAATTTTGGAGTGGGGTTGATTCCTTGCAATAAGGAAGGTTTCTTGCCTTCTTGGGCTCTTTGTTCTTTGCTTTTTTAGCTCATTTGAGAAGAATTTCTCTCGTTTTCTATTGGGATTCAGGTAAAAAACTTAGTGAGCTTAACTTTATTTCAAAAGTTTAATTATTGCTGGTTTTTCAGGTTATAGAATGTCTAGGCCTCTGCATCGAGGTGCAACAGGGATACGGATCTCTGGGAACAGCAATGATTTATGGGACTCCCAAATGAAAGATAAAACAGAAAAGGAAGATATGTATAGGAATCGTTCTTCTGATCAAAGTTATTTAGCTCTGAAGTTTCCTTTCCGTGTACTTTTTCCTGATAATAATTCTCCTTCCAAATATGTCAACGGTGAAAGTGGCTTTGCATCTGATCCATTCAGTGTCGGAAGTCCAAGAAGCCGACACAAATTAACATTGCTACTTTTGAAGTTTAGCTTAGCTGTGATTGTAGTTCTTGCTCTTACCGGATCTTTTTGGTGGACGATCTCAATATCGACATTGTCAAGGGGTCAAATATTTCACACTTATAGGCGACTCCAGGAGCAACTTGTTTCTGACATGTGGGATATTGGGGAGCTATCTCTTGGTTCCTCGAGGTTGCAAGAATTGGAGTTCTGTTCTCAAGAGTCTGAAATTTATGTTCCTTGCTTCAATGTTTCCGAGAATCTTGCTTTGGGATATTCTGATGGTAGCGAGAATGATCGTCATTGTGGGCAGAGTTCGAGGCAAAGTTGCATGGTGCTTCCTCCTGTAAATTATAGGATCCCTCTTCATTGGCCTACGGGAAGAGACATCATCTGGGTTGCAAATGTAAAACTTACTGCACAAGAGGTTCTTTCATCTGGTAGTTTGACAAAGAGGTAAGTGAATGGACTTTACTGTATTACTTGCACTTGTATTTCCTTGTTATCCTCTGTTGATTTCTCTGTTACCGTGGTTGGCAGGATGATGATGTTGGATGAAGAGCAGATTTCTTTTCGTTCAGCCTCTCCCATGTTTGATGGTGTTGAAGATTACTCACATCAAATTGCTGAAATGATTGGACTGAGAAATGAATCCAACTTTGTACAAGCTGGGGTAGGCCCCTATATTTTTTCCCCTTTTGGGAACCTTAAAATAAGTTTAATTATGTCTCATGTACTTTCTTAGTTTGCAGCATTACTGTAGTCTGGTATTGGATACAGAGTGGTTTCGTTAACTAACGAGAGTCTTTTTTTAGTAAACTGTTGGAGTAACTAGTTTTCAAATTTAAACCTTTTAATTTGAGCAATGTGCAACCCAGAAAACAAGGTTTGAGCAACGTGCAGTCTAAATTCTATAAAATATAATAGTGCTCTTTGATTAGTTATCAAAAGGAAAAGATAAAAAAAGGAGAATAAGAAACCATTTTAGTGCTCTATGACAGTATGATGTCCAATGCTGTCAAGAATGGAAATTATGCAGCTCACTTGTACTCTGCAGCTACCTGATACTAGTTATGCTCTCTGTGCAATACATGTAATAACTACCCATGTTTATTTCCTGATTCTTGCAGGTGAGAACCATTTTGGATATAGGATGTGGTTATGGTAGCTTTGGAGCACATCTCTTTTCGAAGCAGCTCTTAACTATGTGCATTGCAAACTATGAGCCTTCAGGCAGTCAAGTTCAACTTACTCTTGAAAGAGGTCTTCCTGCGATGATTGGTTCTTTTACTTCGAATCAATTGCCATACCCTTCTCTTTCCTTTGATATGTTGCATTGTGCACGATGTGGTGTTGATTGGGACCACAAAGGTATTGGTTCTGATGTCTTATTTAGTGATCATTGTGACAATGTGGGACATATATGAATACTGATATGAATGCATATCACATCTTATGAAGAAATTAAAATGTCAACTAAATTCTATTTTGTGCTTAAAATTCACTTCACTGCATATTCGACAGGGAAAATTATGCAAATTTAGTGTTCACATTAACTGTAATAGATTATCAGAAGTCTGTATGGATAAGAGTTGGAATAAAGTGTACAAATTACTAGTAAACAATGATAAGCACGATCTACCATATATTTGTCCAATTTACATAGCCCTCCTCTTTTCAAAATCTAATATTGCAGATCTATCGCAAAGTTATTCCATCAAGTATTACTTTGCCAGCTTCATATTCGTTTTGAATTTTAATTCTGGAGGTCTAGAGGTTGAATAAGTGTACACAACTCATAGGCTACTAATTACTCTCCTCCATTGGGTTACCTGGTTTTAAATCTGATTGCTGGAAAATGATTGTTGAAAAGACCAGACAGTCTTCAAACAGTGTGCCTGCAACTGTTAACTTTAGAATCTTGTTTGCTATTTGCTGTGTGAAACTGGTCATGTAAACACTACTAAATATTCACGTCACATGCTGCAGATGGTATTTTTTTAATCGAAGCTGACAGAGTTTTGAAGCCTGGTGGGTATTTTGTCTGGACTTCACCACTTACCAATGCTCGTAACAAAGAGAACCAGAGAAGGTGGAACTTTGTACGAGATTTTGCTGAAAATCTCTGCTGGGAGATGCTGTCACAACAAGATGAAACTGTTTTATGGAAAAAGACTAGTAAAAAAAGCTGCTATAGTTCACGGTAATGCCACTGGCAAGATATCTACTTGCATATTGAAAATTGGATTGATTTGGTTGAATTTGCATCAGTATAATGCTTAAAGAGCATGCATATGCATCTATGCATAAATCGGTTAAAAAAAAATCTCTACATAATTATGATGACTAAGGGGTGGTTCTGATTGGTAGCTTAATATGCTTTGTTATGATAGGAAGCCCGGTGCAGGCCCTTCCACCTGCAGTAAAGCTCATGATGTTGAATCTCCTTATTATAGACCACTCCAAGGGTGCATAGCTGGAACACAGAGTCGCCGATGGATTCCTATCCAAGAGAAGACAACCTGGCCTTCTAGGTCTCACTTGAACAAGAGTGAGCTTACAGTATACGGTAATTGATACTCTTTTTACATGATTTTGGAACAGCATCTTGGTGGAATATAGAACTGAGTATGGATATCCATACCTTGTATGCCTTTTGCCTTATCCATGTTCTTTATATATTTTTTCAGGCCTGCATCCAGCAGACTTTAGGGAAGATGCAGAGAACTGGAAAACAACACTCCCTAATTATTGGTCTGTTTTGTCACCAATAATATTCTCTGATCATCCAAAGAGACCTGGTGAAGAGGATCCTTCTCCACCTTATAACATGGTCCGGAATGTACTAGACATGAACGCTCATTTTGGCGGTTTCAATTCAGCACTACTGGAAGCCGGGAAGTCTGTATGGGTAATGAATGTGGTCCCAACAGGAGGACCAAACTACCTTCCCTTGATAGTGGACAGAGGCTTGGTCGGTGTACTGCATGATTGGTAATTCTACCATCTACTTCCCCTTTTTTTCAGTTTATCCATTGGTAAATGCTATTCCTGTTCTCATATTCTTGCATGTGCGGAATGGGCTTCTTAACCATCAGATGCAATGTCAGTTATTTTTTTTGGATGATGATCCTGCAGGGTGTTAGTACATTTCATGCTAGATTGGAAATACGCCATTCTGATTTTTCCTCTGTTTGGTTATCTACTCTGTACCTGACCTTCCTCTCCCCATTCCTCTTTTGGATGCCCACCCCTTCTCCTTCACTCTCCATTTGATTGCCCGCTTATCCCTTTCTTGTTGTTGGGTTATCCTAAATGGATAAGATAAATAACATTCCTTTGGACAGCCTTAACCTTCCAGTCCCAAGTTTATTTTATGTCCTAACTCCAGATTCTGTGTGCTCTTCTACCCGTTGTTCTTTAATTATTGCTTTTTTCCCCACCGATATGGTGAACCTTCCAGCGTCAAGTTTATTTTGTCTTAACTCTAGATTCTGTGCACTCTTCTACCCATTATGCTTTTTTTGTTGCTTGTTTCCCCATTGACGTGGTGAATTATTTCCATGTAAGGTGCGAGCCATTCCCGACTTACCCTAGAAGTTATGATTTAGTGCATGCGGAAGGGCTCTTATCCCTTCAAACCCGTCAGCAGCGCTGGTGCACCATGCTGGATCTATTCACCGAGATAGATCGGTTACTTCGTCCAGAGGTACCCAATTCAAACAGATCTCTTTTTTAATTTTGTATCCCGTGTAATTCTTGTGGGTAAGGTGGAGAAATGCTTTTAATCCGAGAGACTATTCTCTAGATAGAATCCTCAATGATTGGAAACTGTTTGATTTTATGATCTAGTTTCTGGGTCAGAAGAATTTAGATGCAGTGATGTTGGTGATTGGTGCAGGGTTGGGTGATAATGCGTGACACAGCTCCACTTGTTGAATCAGCAAGAAGGCTGACTACACGGCTGAAGTGGGATGCACGAGTTATAGAAATCGAAAGTAACAGTGACGATAGACTCCTTATCTGCCAGAAACCTTTCTTTAAGAGACAAGGAGTCTCGTCTTGAGCTTTTCAAATGGAACTCGAGAAAGTTATATCATACTATTCATATTCATTTTGTCATGTTAATTAATGATCATGAAGCTTCGCCATATAAAGGAAGATAAAAAGTTTTGAACTGAAAGAAGAAACAAGAAAGCAAAGGAGAGGAGAGGAAACATGGATCATGGTGGAACCAACCACAACTCTCAGAAGCCCAAGGCTTATGCAGGACCATGTAATTACTCAAGTTGAGGTGCTGAGCAAATGAGAAGTATAGAATAGGGTTTGATTTAAATTTATTTTTCATTTTTGATGTGATGTCAAATTATAACACTATACAACCCACATGATCAAGACTGTGAAGATGATTACAGGATGAGCGAAGTCCTATTTACTTGATGTGGTATATAAAAATGCTTGGCTGTTCATTCATCAATCGGAAGAAATATATTTATTTTCATCATCTTTTCTCTTGTTTAACATCTTTTAGTGTTTGCAGCACTTTGGAAGCTACATTTCTACTATGCTTCAACCTCTGTTTGCAGTTTGTTTTTTCCCTTCTCATTCTCAAAGACATAAGATGGTGAGTGCGGGGAAAGGGGGCAAAATTGCATAAAAGACCATATGGGATCGGCATCCACATGGGATACTTCTTGCGAAAGCAAGAATCATATCATATTTTGGACATTGTAAAACACTTGACATACTGATATGATGACGATTCAAATTCGTGGGCAGTAATCAGTGATACCAAACTTGTGATTTTGTCGCCTTCCATCTTTCTAAGACATTGTGCCTTTTGTTTTGGATTACATGCATATAATTACATGTATAATTATGTTTAAAATTTTGGTTTTGTAAAAGCTGAAATAATCTACTTTTTATTAATGAAAACCTGCTTTTTCATTATTGATTTTGCATGTAAAAATCTATAGCACAACAGTTTTAACCAAATACATATTAAAACATGCTAAAAGCACTCTTTATGGGCAAGAATAACAAGGAGCCCAAGATACAATATAGCTCCAATTATAACATTTTCAGTATCATCAGAAAAATCACGACGAGATGAATCCATATATATTATGAAAAACCAACTTTGGAACAGGTGATGAAATGCCAACAAGTAAGCATGCCACATCTTTTAGGTGGTACATGTGGCTCATCACAAGTTCTAAAGTTGACTTTTCACAGTGTCTATAAATTTTTCTCATCAAAATCTTTTTAATTGTTAAAAAAATATCATCATCAGAGCTTTAATGTGTTTATTACATCACATTTTTTATTTCCTTTTCTTTTCTCTCTCTTCTCTTGTCTTTTTGTGTCATCTCATCTTCTTTTTTTCTAGCCATCGAAATATTTGTTTTTCTTTCATGGTCATTGGATATTCATAAAACATGTGTTTTGACTTGCTATATTTAAATGCAAGGTGGGGAGTTAATTTGAACGTGAATGCATAAATATGCAAGAAGAAAAATGAAACGTACTAGTTACATAGATATTACATGTGCAACACACCTACCTAGTTGCATAGATAGTACTTGTGTGTATTGACTTGTGTAGATGTGACCTGTGTAAGGGCTTTAAATGTGTTAATTTATGATTTTTTTTAGCCATGCTAGTTTGAGAAAAAAAAATTCACTATGCTAATATGGGAAAAAACTTTGTTTTTCCCTTGAAAGATCATTCACAATTGTTATCCTAATTATATTCCATTCTGATCGCTATAACTCTATAATATTATTGCATTTTTGTTATTCTATAACATTAATAAAGAGATAATCTAGGCTAAAAGATACAAAAAGACAAACTTGATGATGGGACATATTTGGTAAGTATGCAATGAAGTATGGGCCAAATTAAGAAAAACATGATTTGGTTATGAGCTAAACCAATATTACACAAAGGAATGACAAAATTTGGATAAGATGAAAGGAAAATTAGGATACAAAGTAAATATGATCCAGATTTGTAAAAGAAAAACTAACAGGGCACATGGAGTAATGAAGAAGAGCAGTTAAAGTCATCCATCCTTAAAACTAGGAAGAATGAAGAAGATGGGTGGTTACTAGACAATTTTCTATAGTTTTTTTTTCTATTTAAAGAAAGCTAAACGGAGAAGAATAGGAGAATTAAAAAAATACAACAACTCAACAAATAAACAACAATTACACTGTAATTCAATCAAATTTGAAGGAAATTCAAAACCTATTTTATCAATAGGCGATAACCAATAGGTAGTAATCAATAGGCAATAATCAGTAGGCTGGTAATTTTCATTATCAAGAAAACCAGAAAACACCAAAAATATCAATTCATGTTTTTTTGTCAAGGCTTTCCAGTGCGTAGTTATAATTAAAACAAAGATAATCTAATGAACACAAATTCTTTAATCTTGAATTATTAAAGTTTTTATTTACCTTCAAAGCATTAAAGTATTTGATTACTTCTTGATTATTGAATTATATTATGGCATTGCTATAGTCTAAAATAACAAATCTAGAATTGTAGTAGAAGTCTAGAATTTAAATCCGAAACACACATTGTATACATCAAACTTAATATCCAACCTTAAAAAACCAAAGTCTTCTTAATTAAAGATATAGTGGGAGTGTCATATATATTTATTTGAAACTATAACACCAAAATAACATCAAAAATATCAAAATTGCCAGAAAATTTAGAAGAAAGAGAAGAATTAATGGATATCCTTATTGAAAAAAAAATAGAGAATCAATCCTTCAAGGGAAAAAATATAAAATGAAGAAGGAAGCTATTTTATGATTGTAGAAGATAGATATTTACTATTTGAATAAAGAGTAGGAAAGGGTAATAAGATACTCGAAGAGAGGTATAAATGTCTTTATGAAGAGTTAAAGAAGAAACATATAATCAAGATAAAGATGATTGAAGATCATTACAATATAATTGTATCAGTGAATGAGATATCAACTCATGCCATTCTAGAGTCCAATGTTAGAGAAAAACAAAATGGTGAAAAAAGTTTGGAGCATGAAGTAGGAAAACTATAAAACTTGAATAAGGAGTTTTATTAGGGAATGATTAAGGCTATTGAAGATGTGAATACAAAATTAGATGCCAAAATAAAAAAAGAAAATAATTAAGTGATATTTGATTTTAATTATACTATTGAATAAGGTTTCCAAACAACTGGTAGTTGAGGTTAAAAACTATTTAGATAAAAAAGTAGAAAAAATGTCAAATCATAAGAGGAATGAGCCTAAACAAAACGTGAAAGAGCCCTGTTAGCTGGAACAATTCAGTGATAGGAACAATTCTTTACTTGAACCAAAAGTCAACCAAGGAAAACCTTTAGTGAAAGAGGAAGTTGGGAGGAGTTCGAAAAACAAATTTGTTAATTATAAACATTTATCACTAAAAGATATAGATGAGACAATAATCCTAAATGACTAAAAAATAAATGGACCTTCAAGTAGAGTTGATCTAGAGTATATTTTAAAGATAATGGAACAACCTATGGACTCAAAGTTTAACAAATAATTAGGCCAACATATAAATGATCATATCCAAATTACATTGACATAATGAACCTTTATCCTAGTAATTTTAAGTTTCCATACTTTAGTTTATTTAATGATCAAGAGACCATGTTTGTTATAAAACATATAGTAAGATTTTTTGCTAATGTAAAAAGGTATTTAATCCTAACTTTCTGAAACTAAGTTTATTTTCAAATTCATTAATTGGAGATGCTTTTACTTGATATATAAATTTTCTATCAAATTCAATTCAGAGTTGGAATGATATGCAAACTATATTTCAAGCTTCTCTATGACAGACTTAGAATTTGTATTGGCTGATTTAGTAAAATTAAAGCAATATCATGGAGAAACTGTTTAAAAATATCTAGATAGATACATGGAAGCAAGAGCAAAATGTTAGGCTTGAATTTCAGAACAGAAATTTATTATGATTGCTCAACAAGGATTAGGATTAGAGTTAAGAAAGAAATTCGAACGAATAAAGTTCAAAGATATATATGAATTCGGAGTAAGGGCTTCCAGATATGAGAAGTTAATGAAAGAAGTAGAAAGGAAAATCTTAATTTATGGAACTTACTATCAAGAATAAGTGAATGTGGATATGGATATAGCAGAGTTCGTATTTGATGAACCTATAGTTTGTGATGTATTAACTAAAAAGAATGTTACAACTTTAAAGTCTTCATCATAACCTAATTCAAGACGTCCTATGATTTTTCATTTTTATGAAAGAAATGTTTTTCCTTTCAAAAAAATCTAAAAATCAAAAATTTAAAAAATATTTCAGGTCACGAACAAATAAGGTTTTGAGTCACAGTTGGCGAGAACACCAGGTGAGAAGACAATTAGGGTTTTTTTTGATGAAAAATAACTGAAATTGGATCTTGGTGCACAAATTAGGAATTAAAAGACCAAAATGGATAAAATAAAGAAGTTTAAGAATTCAATTGTATCAATAGAGAGCCTAAATGAAAGAAATACATTAAAGATTAGGACTTAGTCTCAGAAAAAATATTGAAGATTGGGATGACTCTATAAAATTTTAAAGTCTAAGGAATTAATTAAACTTTTTATACATTTAATTGGCTTAATCAGAGGTTTAATTGGAATAAATTTAAGATTGGAATTCAATTTGACCAAAATAAGAAGAATCAACAAGTTCCAAAACCCAATTGAACTTTGGATTGACTTAATTAATGCAATCATGGAATTAATAAAAAAAAAAAGTTTAGAAGGCAATTTAGGTCAAATTTACATGAGCTAAAAGCTTATGGATCAAGATGAAGAGGAGCCAAAATTATCATACCTAATTAATTTAATTAGGGGTGGAATTAAAAGAATTAAAATTTTGAATGCCCATTAAAGATAAAATGGAAGAATTTTAAAATCAAAGACCAAAGTGTAAAAGGTGCCAATAGTCAAGGGTCCAATTAAAATAATAGGGGTATATTAAAAGGATTTCCAAAGATTAAGATCAATTGAGAGCTTGATTGTGATGTTAAAAGAGGTTAGGGACATGAATTGAAATGAGAAAATTAAATCTTGATTTTACCCTCTAATAGATGACTTGTTCTTTGATTTTTTTAAACCTAAATCGAGTGACTTGTCATTTAGCCACTGTTTATCTACTTTCTCAAATAAAAGCTCAAAAAACATGGCTAGGTTGCCACATTTCAATATCTATTTTACCCTTGTCCCACTATTAAACCACATCAAGATTCTCCTAATCAACAACTACGATTACTGCCTGTAATTCTAACCACTCAAATTTTCTTTCTTTGCCCCCAAGTTACTCTCATAACACAACAAAAACCCCTCCTTAATAGTTCAAAATATGAGACTGTTGGTGCGCTCCCCTTACCAGCTGCAGAGCAGGACAAATTTTCTTCCTTAGATGTAATAAATGGTCACAATTTGATCTTGAACATCAAAGGTCAAGAAATCCCCAGGTCACAACCTTTATAACTTTCCCATCATCCTATATATACAATCCACATCAAAACTTTAACTAGAAGGGAGTGCTATCAAAATCCTCTTGAAAAGACTGACATTACACACCCAGTAAGACCCTTAACCCAAGAGATTGAGTAACAACCTTTGAAACCTTTGCGAGCATCCGATGTTTTTTTTAAAAAGACTTAAACCTTAATCATGAATATTAAATATGAGAGAGTAAAATATAAGAACAAAAAAATTGCAAATAGGTTCTTTGAAGGCATAAAAATGAATTAATTAAAAAAACAAGGGTTGTGATTACTAAACACTAAAAAAACAGAAATATAAAGTTTGAAATTTTTATAAAGACATGTTTGCCAAAAAAAGCATTAAAGACCCAAACAAATGCATTTTTCTTTGATAAATTTTAGCTTCGTCAAACACAACCTTAGGCTTTAATAGACTCAGCCTAATCAGGGCTTCTTAACCTTGGCCCAAATCGCAAACTAAAAATCAAATCCACCTAAAGCAAACCTAAGCCCATGATGAACGCAAGCTTTGTTCAAACAAAAAAAGGGGGGCAGGGCATAAAAGGAAAAAAAGAAGAAAAAGAGACAAGCATACAATAGCAGTGAATTATAATGGAAAGAAAACTATGCCTGTCATGGCAGTAACAGTTATAATGGAAAGAAAATTATGCCTGTCATGGCAGTAACAGTTTAGTAGTCTTGGCTTCTAAAAGAACAGACTTTATCTTCTGAAATTGATTACTTGGGAAAGCTTTGAGCAAATCATGATAACGAAATCAACAACCACTAGAACAGTTGCGGTGAAAAAAAGGTTGTTTCCCATGGCATTGTTGCTGCTGTCAGGTGCTGTTTCTCACGGTTGAAGATGTAACTACTGTGGCTTTCGGCTGGAACAAGGGAGATAGGGCTGCTTGGTTTACGTGAGGATGAACTGAAACTGCTGGTCTCGGCTTATCAACGCATTGAAGCTGTGTGCTGGTGCAAAGGAGAGCTTCTGAACGTTGCTTCAATGGATGTTGAGAGAGTGCACAGCTGCCCTGCAGCTTTTGGAGGAGTGCACGCTGGACTGCTCACTGTTGGTGCTGGTGCAAAGCTTGGAGCAGGATGAAGCTGATGGAGAGGACTCCTACTTACGGTGGAACCGGAGAGATATGACGTGACTGATGAAGAAGACTCCAACAGCTGGTCCTAATTGAAACCAGTTCTGTAGATGGGATTCTCGGCTGGAAAACAAAACTGCATATGCCTGGAGAGAAACCCTTGTTGCTTGCACACGGTGGGATTAGAGGTTGCTGGTCTGAGAGGTTGTGAGAGATGTTGCTCACGGTGGTAGCTTGCTGAGGAAGACTTCTTTGAGGAAATGTTATTTTCCTCCAAACCAGTCACAGCTCCCTTCTTTTCAGTAACACTAGTCACAACTTTTTGTGTCTGTCTGTCTTTGAAAAACTTGAGGGAGAGGAGTTGAAGTCTTGGTCCAAAACCAAAATAAATGCCATAAAGAGGGAAGGTCCTCTCCTCAAATTAAAAATGGAAGAGCTATCGGTATTTTTTTTGTGTTCTGCTGGTGTGGCTCACGGGTTTAAAGATGGAAATGGTTTTGTTGCTTGTACAATTAAGGATCAAAGAAAATGGCATGGGGGCTGGTTTTCTAGGTTGCTGAAGATGATGGAGGAGGAGGCACGGTGGCTGGTATTGGTGATGGAGCTACTAGGTTTTTTTTTTTTGGTGTGGGGTTGTATGATTTGAGGGGTGCTTCTAGGTTTGTTTAAGGCTGGAAAGATTAAGGAATAAGGTTGTTGTAATATTCTTGGCTGGGTGAGATTTTTATATGAGAAGCATGGAAGTTTTAGGGCTCATAGGTTAATGGAATAAATCTCAACCATTCATTAAAGTTAAGGACAAAATCTTGCTGCTTTGTAACTGACGAAGGAAGGATAAAAGGTTATTTTTGTAGGCAGAACAATTCTAGATAGTGTTTTTGAGAGAGAATCTGCAAGTGTTTTAATACAATAGGATCTGGAGTTTTTGTTTAGAGTGAAGTTCAAGTACCAGGACGTAAATTGTCATAAGATTTGTGTGGTTTGGTGAAGAGATGATGGAGAAATTAGAGCTGAAAAGTGATTACTTCGACATCCTTTTCTTTTGTTGTTAGGGAGAAGACAATGAATAATAGTTTTTTTTTTTTAATCTTGTCCCTAACCTTTAAAACTTTGCAATAGAACCCCAAATCAGCTCTAATCTTTTGAATTTCTTTCAATTTCACTTTAGTCTTCTTCAATTAGACCCTCAAATTTCAACATTTTTTACCAAATGGTTCTTAGTTTCAGATTTCTTTAATTTGATCCTCTATTGAACTTTACACTTCAAATTTTTTTCAATTAATCCATTGATTACACCGAATTAACCTTTCAAAGTTTCAATTGTGTTCTTAATCTTTCAATCTTTGTGAATTAATCCGAATTAGGCTTCTAAACTTGATTTTTCTTCAATTGAGTCCTCAATCGAATACACAAAACCCATTAAAAGTTTAATTATTCTTTGAACTTAATTAAGAGTTTAATTTTTCTTCAATTGACTTTCAAACTTAATTTTTACTTCAATTAAGTCCATAATTAAGTCAAATAAGTATGGTAAAAGTTTAATTAAGTCCTTAAACTTAATTAATTCTTTCAATTTTAATTAATTTTGGATTTCTACTTCAACTTTCTTTTTGTTAAGTCTTTCTTGAACTTGTCTTATCAAAATATCACAATCTGACTATTCTTTTGGTTTTTTGACTTATTGCAACTCAAAGATTTATCTCCTCGTGTCTCGAAAATATTTTTGAATTTTGAATTTATGATTTTTTGAATAAAAATGTATTTTTATAAAATAATTTTGGAGGATCCAAAATTGATTTTTGATAACATGTGACTCTTCAAACTATGTTATTCAAAATTGGTTTT
>Ga0325414_1003704_pt1 | contig 15947 bp, 24 predicted proteins | sample PopdelMetagenome_8_FD_206183 | JGI IMG/M metagenome (GOLD analysis project Ga0325414, IMG submission 206183) | Populus deltoides microbial communities from Bellville, Georgia, United States - Leaf-PdKOR-R3 | ecosystem: Host-associated > Plants > Phyllosphere > Phylloplane/Leaf | place: USA...
AAGAAACTTGAGTGCTCGTGTTGAGAATAGTGGAGAGTTTGGGATGGGTGTTTGGCTGCAGTTTGGGAGGGGAGAGGTGGGATGAGAAAGAAGAAGAAGGAGAAACAGAGGAAGAGAGTGTCGGCAGGGTATATAATGGTTTTTTCCGACGGATTCACCGACGGACGTATTCCATCGGTGATTTCGTCGGTGCTGCCAGCGGTGAAAGCGCCACATCACTGTACGGTTATCTCAGTTTGAATCCCTCGGTAATGCCCGTCGGTAAAATCGCCTGACGTCACCATGTCGTTGCGTATTTCCAGACGAACTGTATACTCCGTCGGCAAACCGTCGGTATATACCGATGGATATATTCCGTCGATATATACCGATGAAAGTACCGACGGAATAAATCTGTCGGTATATACCGACGGATTTGGAGACGGAATTGTTTCCGTCGGTATACATTACCGACGGAATATTTTCGTCGGTAATTCCGTTGCTTTTCTCCAGTTTTCTAGTAGTGGTGGGTGTACAAGATTAAACATAGATCTGATGGTAGCATCGAGTGGTATAAAGCATGTCTGGTTGCTAGGGGTTTCACTCAGTAAGAAGGTATTGATTACTCTGAAACCTTTAGTCCGGTCATCAAACAGGCGACCGTCAGATTAGTCTTCTCCATTGCCATTTCGTGTGGTTGGAAAATTCATCAGCTTGATATCCATAATGCCTTCCTTAACAGTGTTCTTGATGAGGAGGTCTACATGAAACAACCTCCATGTTTTGTTAATTCTACTCTCCCCTCTTATGTGTGTCACTTACATAAATCTCTATATGGTTTAAAACAGGCTCCGCGGGCTTGGTACACTCGTCTGAATGATTTCCTGTTATCTATTGGTTTCTGTGCATCTAAGGTGGATACCTCATTGTTTATCTTCTCTGTTAGTGCTGATATTTGTTATCTTCTGGTCTACGTTGATGATATTCTACTTACCGGTAGCTACTCTCTTCTGCTCCAACGCCTCATTCAGCTATTGAGCTCAGAATTTAAGCTTCACGAGTTGGGCTCTGTTCATTATTTTTTGGGTATTAAGGTTCAGTCTACTAGTATGGGTCTTATGCTCCGCCAGCATAAATATACACTTGATATCCTCACTCGGGCTGGTATGTTATCTTGCAAACCTGTTGATACTCCTATCTCTACATCCAAAGCTACCATTCTGCCTGATCCATTATTTTCTGATGCTATATGCTTTCGTCAAATTATGGGTGCTCTTCAATATCACACTTTTACACACCCGGATATTTGCTTTGCTGTTAACAAAGTTTGTCAGTTTATGCATGCTCTTACAGATTCTTATTAGGCTGCCGTGAAATGCATCCTGCGTTATCTTCGGGGTACGGTATCCCATGGCTTGCATATTACTCGCAGTTCCTCTTTTACCTTTCATGGTTTTATAGATGCAATTTGGGTAGGCAGTGTTGAGGATAGAAAATCTACGGGTGGGTTACCTTGTGTTCTTTGGTCATACGCCGATTTCGTGGAAATTTGGTAAGCAACGCACAGTTGCTCGCTCTTCTACTGAAGCTGGGTACAAAGCCTTAGCCGATGGCACTGCTGAGGTTATCTGGCTTCAGTACTTATTAACAGATCTCCAGATTTCGTTTGCTTCTGCTCCTATCATATGGTGTGACAATCTTGGTGCCACCTATTTGTCTGCGAATCCTGTCTTTCATGCTTGCACAAAACATGTTGAGGTCGATATCATTTTGTACGAGATAGAGTTGCCAAGAAGGAAATTCAGATTTGTTTTATTTCCTCTCGGGATCAACTTGTTGATGTCTTCACTAAGCCACTTCCTACTTCTTCCTTTACTGTTTTTCGTTTCAAGCTTCGGGTTGATCCTCCACCCTCAACTTGAGGGGGCATATTATAGAATGTACTTATATAGAAAATACTGTATAGGAAATATTGTCTACATACTCTTGTGTGGTAACCTCCACCATTGCTATAGTATATTGCCCTACACATATATATAGAAAGGGATGGCTACCCATTAGGTTAAGCCTCCCAATTATTCTCAACTAAACTAATAGGGCAGCAACAACTCACATAGATACAAGACAAAGTGTCGAATTTCAATATGATTTCATAGGATTGTTGGGCAACCAAACTCAGATTGACAACACACTTACCAGGTCTGTTGTTTCACCGTTGTACCTCTACCCAGAAATTACTGAGCTATGCAAACATGCAGGTTTATCTGATGAACGTACGTACGAAGTTGATAACCGTTTAGCCCTGGTACCTTACGAATATGTTAAGGTGGATACAGTTGCATGCAGGGCTGTAGATGTGCAACAAGTCTCTTGCTCTCCTATGAAGGATGCGCTGGATCAACAGAGGGATTATTGTAGTGGAAACCTGAAGAAGATGGGCGGTCAGAAAAAGCAGAAATCTCCCAGCATAGGCCCAGAAACAAATGCTAACTCAACAAGTTTTGGGCTATCTTTTACAACCTTCATTACCCCTATTGCTGACCCATATGAGTTTTGTTCTCTGGAAGTAGGAAACAGGAAATCCCACAGAAAGAAAGCAAAAAAGCTCACGCGCAGAACATAATCTCTCAAGTGGAGGAAATCACGTCAAATGGGAAATCACAATGGTAAGCATTCTGAGACAGTAATTGTTGAGTACTCAGTTTTTGATAATGGGATCAAGAATAGAAATGCTATTATCAGATCTGGAAGGGAATTGGTTCGTGAGGATGAGGCAAGTAGTTCAATCTATAGACCCATTACAAATGTTGGTGATCAAGCAAATGAGCCTGCACATTCTAACAACTGGGCTGAAGCCACTGCTTGCTGGGATGTGGGAAAAGCTATTCTACAAGGGCATGACGATAGCACACTCATGACTCAGACACTGCAAGGATTACTAGACCGAGAGTAGGAAGAGTGGATCAAAAGGAAGAAGACGTGATTTGCTTCCTTAACTAGTTTGAAGGTATGGTCTCTGTAATCATTTTTATGGGAAGTATTATTGTTTGGAATGTATGTGGCTTAGGGGGCAGAGAAAAGAAAAGATGTTTAAGGAATCTTGGTAGAAAGTTTAACCTCGATGTCTTGGACATTTTGGAAACAAAATTGGAAAATTTGAATGATTACATTATTACTTCTATTTGGGGTCGTCATCCTAGGGCTTGGTATGCAGTTCCCTTTTTAGGCCTTTCTAGGGGAATATTATGTATATGGAATCCGGATCTTTTTTGCGTCTCTAGTTGTTTTATTGCTATGAATGGTCGTATTTTGCATGTTGAAGGCATCTTTACTCGTTTCAATCTAGATTGCCTAGTCTCTTTTGTCTATGCTCCGAATGTTGGGAACTTGAAAAATGAGTTGTGGAAATATCTTCTTACATTCAGGGATAGTGTTAGCAAGCCATGGTGCCTTACTGGTGATTTTAATGAAACCTTGTTCCATCAAATAGGAAAGGTAGTTCCCAAATAACATCTTCCATGACAAGATTTAAACACTGAATTGATTGTTGTGATCTTATTGAGCTCCCCTTAAATGGGAGAAAGTTTACTTGGTCTAGAGGTAATGCGGCGAGCTGCATTGACAGAATCTTTTTATCGGGTGATTGGCTGCAGTCTTTCCCATCTTCTACTTTATTCGGTCTGTCAAAATACTCTTCTGATCATAGACCTCTGCATCTGTTGCTAGACTTTACAAATTGGGGCCCGAAACCTTTTTGCTTCATGAATTAATGGTGGCTCGCGTTTGATTTCAGGAATATGATACAGAGTTTCTGGAGCTTAATCTCGGTTACAAAATCTGGTAAAAGGAATATGATCCTGGCTTTAAAAATGTTGAAAGAGAGATGTCGGCAGTGGAGTAAAGTTGTTGTGGGAAGCATGAATAACGGTATTAAAGAACTAGAACTTGAAGCTGACTCCCTGGATTATCAAAAAGAGTGTAGTGACTTGACAACTGGTGATCTGATTAGAAGCAACAACATTGCCTCCCGACTTAAAATCCTGTACAGAGCTCAAGAGTCTGCCTAGCATCAGAAGTTAAGAGTCCAGCGATGTAAGCTTAGAGATAAAAATACTTGTTTCTTTCATTTAGCTGCAACAACAAGACAGAAAAAGAATCAGCTTTCCTTCCTGGAGGCTGATGGCAAGATTCTATCCAAACCAACTGATGTGAAGCTAGTTGTATTTAACTTTTTCTGCAACCTATACTCCCACCATGATAGAATTAGAGCTTCATGTTCAAATCTGAAATTTTTAATGCTTCAGCCTCATCCTCGGCTATTCTAGAATTGTCATTTTCTGCAGAAGAGATTAAAGTAGCTGTTTGGGATTGTGATGGCAACAAAACTCCAGATTCTGATGGTGTTAACTTCTTTTTCATCAAGAAAGCATGGAACATTATAGGTGGGGACATTATTCAAATGGTTGATGAATTCTATCGAACTAATCTCCTTCATATAGGTATCAATAGCACTTTTGTTACCCTTATTCCAAAGATTAAAGGTGCTAACAAGCTATCAAATTTCAGATCTATCAATTTGATAGGTAGTCTCTACAAGATTTTTTCAAAGATTCTAGCAACCAAATTGAAACATGTTATGGCAGAAGTCATCTCTAATCATCAAAATGCTTTCATCAAAGGGAGGCAAATATTACACAGCATTTTGATTGCAAATAAGGTTCTTTCCTTCATCAAGAAGAAAAATGGGTAAAGCTTATCTTTTCAAATTAGATTTTCATAAAGCCTTTGATTCGGTGTTATGGGAATATATTAATGAAATCATGGTTAGTATGGGTTTTGGCAATAGATGATGAGGGTGGATTATGCAATGCATATCAACGGCAAAGATGTTTGTGCTTGTTAATGGGTCTCCTACAGAGGAATTCAGCTTAGAAAAAGGCTTAAGCCAAGGAGATCCTCTCTCTCCGTTTCTCTTCAATATTGTAGTCCAGGGTTTGAGTTAGGGGTGAGCATTTCGGTTCGGTCCGGTTTTGAGCCAAAATAAATAACCAAACCGAAATTATTATTTTTTAAGTTTTTAAACCGAACCGAAAACCGGTTCGAACCGACCATATTCGGTTCGGTTTTTTTTCCTTCCAAACCATTTAAATCGATTCGTCTTATTTCTATTTTCATAGTTTTGTGCCTATTTTCTGAGAAATCTTGGCTTTCTCAGCAAGCTAAACAAGATAATATTCAGAAATTGAACCTCAGCCTTCATTTTGTTAGATCCTTGCTCAAAAATTAATCTCTGCACAAAAGATACACAAACCAAAAGGAAAGAAAAGAAGCCATTTGACTGGAAAAAAAATAAAGATCAAAACATATGAATTATTCAAATGTAAAACCAGAACGAGAGGAAACCAATTGCAAATTTTTACACAGATCCACACCATCTATTGAGCAAGTGGTGTTTTTATACTTGGTTTCTTCAATAAATAACAAAACTCGATGTCCAATCTTCTACTGGTTTGACATAACAATCTTCTCACAAGACCAACATCAAGAAATCAAAGAAAAACCTTTTACTGGTTTGACATAACAATCTTCTTCAGTTACATGGGTATGAAAAATGACATAACAATTACAATGTCAAAAGCAAAAGTAAAAGTAAAGAAAGACGTGCCTGAACTAAAAGAATTAAAATCAAAAGTGAAGAAAGGTGTGATAGGAAAACAGATTAGCACGAAGCAACAGAAGCCTAACAATTGTGGGATGTGTATTGTGGAGTACAGAGGAAAATCAGAGAGAAGAGAAAGTGAGAGACGCTGAGAGCAAAAGGAGGGGCGGCTGTCTGGAGAGAAAGTTACTTTAGGTTTAGGGTTACAAAAAAATGTCATATTTATACTTGTTTTTTTAAGTGTTGGTTTGGGTGAACCGTTTTGGTTTAGTTCGGTTCAATCGGTTTCAGACTTAAAAACCGAAACCGAACCAAACCAGATTTTTTATGGTTTTTTAATCGGTAAATTCAGTTTTTTTCGGTTCGGTTTTTTTGGTTTTTTTTTCTCGGTTTTTTCGGTTATTCAGTTTTTTTGCTCACCCCTAGTTTGAGTTGTATGTTGCAGCGTGGCTGTGATTTGGGATTGACTGAGGGTATAAACATCGGCAATGCGGGGCCTGCAATATCTCACTTATAGTTTGCGGATGAAACCCTTATTTTCAACTCAGACTCTTTATTTAGCATGCAGAATATTAAATGTATCCTATTATGCTTTGAACTTGTCTCGGGGCTGAAGGTCAACTTCTATAAAAGTAGTATTGTCGGTGTGGGTATAGCAGCTCACACATGTAACTTCACTACTCAACTTCTAAGATGCAAGCAGGATCAGCTTCCTTTCATATATCTTAGTCTTCCTATTGGTGGAAACTTGGGCAAAACTATGATGTAGAATCCTATTGTGTGCAATATCAGTTGTCGGTTGGCTTTGTGGAAAGGCAGATTCTTATCTATTGGGGGTTGATTGTGCTTAATCAAATCTGTACTCAATAATCTACCCATCTACTACCTGTCTATATTCCCCATGCTACGGTAGCTTCAAAAATTGAACAGAAATTTCGATCCTTTATCTGGTCTGGAAACGAGGAAAGTCACAAAATATGCAATGTCAACTGGGCAGCTGTTGCTTTACCAAATAATGTTGGTGGTCTTGGGGTTGGATCCTTAAGGGATAAAAACAAAGCTCTATTGTTTAAATGGTTATGGAGGTTTGGGTTGGAGGAATCAAGTATGTGGAAGGATGTGATTAAAAGCATACACGAAACCAACTGTTCTAAACTATTGTTGCAAGCTCCTATTCTAGGAGCTGGAACTACATGGACTCGTATTGTCAATCATTGTGTTAAAGATAATAGGCTACAAGATATTATGAATCAACAATCGCTGGTTCTTATTAGAAATGGTAAAAAGACTATGTTTTGGCTTGATACTTGGATCAATAACTGTTATTTAGCAAAGCACTTCCCTAATCTTTTCCACTTATCCAACGATAAAGAAGCCAGTATTGATAAGATGGGAATGTGGGAAGGGTATGTATGGATTTGGGTATTTTCCTGGATAAGACCTCTACGGGGTCGCAACATTGGTTTGCTAGATCAACTTTATGCAATCCTATCGACAGCGCACATTGACAAAGATGGAGAGGATAGACTAATCTGTAAGGATAATAAGACAGGAAGATTTTCAGTGAAATCTCTTTGTGGGTTGTTAAGTCCCAAGCCTTTCATAAATAGTGGCTTCTCTTTTGCCGGGATTTGGAAAGGTATTGTCCCTCCTAAGATGGAGATCTTTTGCTAGATGGCTATCATTAACAGAATCAACACCCGGTGTTTGTTAATTCGAAGAGGTGTTTTGGGTAGTTCAGAATCTAACTGCCCTATATGCCTAGCGAAGGAAGAGTCGGTTGATCATATCCTGCTACACTGCCATAAGCATTGGCTCATTTGGTCTAAAATCATTATGTGGTGGGGTTTAGTTTGGTGCTGCCCAAAGAGCTTCTTAGATATGTGGTCCCAGTTGACTTACCTGGTGTATGGTAAGTGTCAGAGGAAGGCGTGGCTGATGTTGTTTTTCTTAGTTGCATGGTCTCTTTGGCTTCTTCGAAATGATCTGATTTTCCAACAGAAGACACCTGACTATGATACAATATTTTTTCTTATCATCACTCATCTATGCCTATGGCTAAAAGTTATCCACTCTGATTTCCCATATTCCCCTACAAATCTGATCTAATCGGCAGATGGCATGATTCGGTTGTCCAATGTTCAATCTTTCAAGATTGTTAATATGTGGTCTCCTTCTATGGTTAATAGCTTCAAATGGAATATGGATGGCTCTTCTCTTGGTAAACCAAGTCCCTCTAGAATAGGTGGTGTTCTACGAAATCATCATGGCCATCTCTTCGGTATGTTCTCTGTTCTAGTTAGGATTTTAGATTCCAATATTGCTGAGTTGAGGGCTATTGTCAAAGCCATTGAGCTCTGAGCCTCTAATTGTCTCCTCCATCATCAGCATCTTATTATAGAATCTGATCCTGCCACTGTTATTAGTTGGATGCATAATCCTCTCAACCGTCCTTGGAAGCATCACAATCTTTTCTCCTCTGTTAACAGATTGAATGCATACTTTGGCTCAATCACCTACTCCCATGTCTTTCGTAAAGTAATTACATGGCAGATTACATGACTAAATAAGGAGTGCGGAGATCAAGTGAATTTGTTGCCTGGTTTTGAATCAACCATCAGTCTTGTGGATTTACTTGTGTGTTTTATGTTGTTATGCTTTTGAGATTATATATGTTTGATCTGTAGATGAAATCTTAGTTATGAGGTCATTCTGAAGTTTATTGGTAGTTCTCCCCGGCTTCATTGCTTCATTGTCTCATTGTCCTATCTGCGCAGAGCTATTTATGGTTCTCTGGTTATTTTGTTTTTCATTTTCCTTAGCCTGCGTTGTTTTCTTTGTGTTATTCTGCCATAATATGATATTATGCAGATTATGTACTAATCTCGCTAGCTTTTGGCGCTTAATGAAATAAGTATCTTTCAAAAAAAAAAAGTATTTGTCAAGAGGAATTGAAAGAAGGATAGATAGGAGAGGAGAGGAGGGATCGAATGTATTTGTCATTTGATAAGGTATGGATCTAAAAAAAAAAAATTTAAAGAAATGAAGGGATCCCTTCAATCCTTTGACTCGTATCCTTTCAATTTTATTTTTATTTTTATTTTTTATAATTTTTCATGCTTTCAACTTTGATAGATTAACTGTCATCGTTTTCCCTACTTGTTAGTCAAACAAATGGATGAATATTAAGTTAATCTTTCTTTCTTTCACATCCGTTCTTCTACTTTACATAATCTATCATTATTTCTATCTATCCATTCCTCGTGATCACAAGCATAGTTGAGAAGGGAAATGAATGGAATGAAGTTAAAAGCACTTTCCTTGTTGGAGATTGAATTTTTCTGTTTTGTTAATCATATGGCGCCAATGAAAGAAATTAAGGGCTTAATTATATGTACAGCAAGACTTTAGAATTAAAATAATATAGTTTTGGTTCCAATAATTAAAAGCTAGTATTCTTTCCTAGCTAATATTATCCTTTAATTTTGACACATAGTTTTTAAGGGGAAAAAAAAACAAGAACAAGAATGGAAAAAATTAAGTGTTAATTAATTCCTCTTCCTCAAAGAGCTAAATTATATATCAATATTGGATCAAATTTACAAAGAAGATTTTGAATCTAAATCATGCTAGATTTTATTGAAGATCTCAAATTAGTTACTGATTAAAGGAAGAACAGTGAAATTAAAGAATGGAGGGAATATGGCATTCCTGCAAATTTAATTTTAATTAATAATCAAACAAATAAATTGACTTAAAAATTGTAGGACTTTTTGCAAAATCCATGGCTGCTAATTGGGAATATGGTGCTCGTGGCATCTTTTGTTTCATAGGATGAGAGTTTGCATGCAAGTTGTTCTCGATCCAGCTGGCCCCTACCGTAAAAACCTCCTCTTTTGGGAGGGCATGGGCTGGTAATGGTAATGTCACCTATCATTTTTTATATATCCAATTGTAAATTATATGTAAAATTGTCATTTTCTATTTTGTGGCCAAACATCTATTTTGAGTAAAATTTCGGCACATACAAACTTGCCACTTCAAGCCAATGGAACCTTATGTTTGTCTCATTCGTGACAAGATGATTCTACTTTAAGTAGAGTTGTAAACTTGTAAGAAAAGAATTTGAAATGGAGATGTTACTTGATTTATCCTCTACTTTAAGTAAGGTTCTTCAACATAATAAGGGAAAAGTCACGGGTGAGGAGTTGGGTATGTTAACCGGATTAATTATAATTGATTTAAATTTTTTTATTAAAAAAGCCCATTAATAGGCTCTTAATTGAATGATTGGTTAACTCGAGTTTTTGATTGAATTGTATTTATTATGAAACTAAACTTGTGTCCTATATCAAGTCGAGTCAACCAGTTGAGCCACCAGGTTAAACATTAAGTGCTATACATTTCGAACTGATAGGAATGGCTTGATAATTAAGATGCATGTTTGTCTCATTCCCGGAGAAAGCTTGTCCAAATTCAATGGATCCTCTTTAGTCTTCACAAGTTTCGTAAAATTAATTATAGAGTGCAATGTGGGCATTTAGAATTCCATCGGTACTGCTCCACTGAGACTTCCATGCAAATTGGATGTGATGGTCCTCACCACTTGCTCCCAAAAGAGATGGCATCACTTTACGTTGTTGCAAGGTAACTAAGCAAGAGAGTTTTTGGCTATAGCTTCACATCTCTCTCATAATTTACACGGAAAAAGCAAAAACCGCAGCCACATTTGACATTGCATTCCTAAAAGATACATAATAACATTAATAAGCCTTCAATTTTTCTGGTCAGTGAACTTGTTCATGACAGTGTGTGTGTGTCTATATATATATATATATATATTTCAATGCCATCGAGAAAAATGAACTCACCGACAGATCCTATATAGAAATGGGGATGGTTTGTTTTGCATATATACTTGTAACCTTGGAAAATAAATAAATTAGAAGACGAGTTAATTAAAAAAAGAAAGCCACTTTCCAATCCCAAAAGAAATTGTAGATCAGAAGTTAATTTACGTCACGACGTTGACACAGACTCAATAATCAAGACCAAATTTCAAGCACTTAATCACGTACAATACATTAGCTAATTCCCTAACCTAAGCACTCACAGCTTATATATGATTAAGAATTAAACACTCATATATATCGATCCCCAAATTAGAGAAGAGCTACGATACAACAATACATAAACAAAACCAAAACGATCGACAAAGAAAAAAGGAAAAAAGGACACAAATTAAGGAGTAGAATGCAGACAAACATGAATAAAGGGCTATATATGAGTACTTAACGCACTACATATCCCTCACTTCAAACATATTGCGGTTTTTGACGACAATATCATACATGTGCATGGGCTTGAACTTGTTAAAATCCTTAGGGAGAGAGATGAGATGGACTGTGGATCTTATGTGGAATTGAAGGAGATCCGGATCATCATAGTACCTTTCCCACCCAAGTGAAGATAGCTTTCGTTCAAGAACAGCATAAGAAGTTATAACCTCATTACTTGGAGTGTGAACTAGCACTTTTCGCCTAGTATTTGACCCTTGCCGACTTCCATCTAATGATTCAGCTCCTGGATTCTCCACCAGCCGAACCACGCCATTCTTGAAAACCCAAACACCAGACATTTTCCAATGCTGCTGAGGATAAAGATGGAGTGAGAGTTTCTATATGTAAGTGTATGTGAGTGTGTTCAAGGTTTTGTAAGTTTGGGATGGAGTTGGTCATGGGATAGCAAGGTATTTATAGAGGCAAGTTTGTGTTCGGTAATTGTGATGCTGGCAAAAGTGTTTTCAGTTGTAAATATGTAATTAAAATAATATTTTTTTAATTTTTAACATCAACACATCAAGTCCATCAAAAAAACATCTATAAATATTAATCTGATAAAAACAATTCAAAAGCTACTTTAAAAAGCAAATTAAGCCAAAAAAAACAAAACTCTAATACTAAAATCTTGGATCAGGGTTTCGTTAGGGACATATGTAGCATCAGTTTAATGTGGACCATTTTATCGGATTGAGAAGAATCCTTCGCATTTTCTTTAGCCAAGTCTTTCGTTAACCCCTCACGATGGGAATCTTTGTTTTGTTTTTGAAAGGGAAAAGGAGAGAGATAGAATGACTGATGGATTGGAACCGGCTTGTATTCGAGAGAATACTAATATTAAAAGACTTTACAAAGAAAAGCTACCAAAATTTGTACATTACAGATCAGAATTCGTATCTGGGGGGGCATCACATATAAAGAAGAAAAAGGATGTTCAGGCCGGGGAGTGTAAATCGATCATGGAAACTGTGTACTTAATTTTAAATGAAAATCTTAGGGGTGAATATTTCCTTAAATTAATGTAATTAGTAATTACTAAGAGATGAAGATGCTATAGATGGTAAAATCACTTCTTATTATCATCATAAGTAAAAACCCATCTAAAATTAAATCTTACAATGCCCCAGAAATTAAGATTTAGAATCCATTTTCACTGGAGGTTTTTTTTGTTTTTTTTTCAAACAAATCTTGGGATGGATTGGGAGAAAGGGTAGAGGGCACCCTTCTTTCTGTAGCTCGGGGTTTATTGAATCTCTAATCGAATGAAAGTAAGAGACAAAAGAACAAAAAGAGGGGGTGGAACTATTGTTAAAAAGAGAGAGCTGAATTCATCTTGAGAAAAGACAGGTATCAAAGAAGTTGAATGGTCATGGAATAAAATTTCCATACGTAAAAAGGAGGGATGCTCATGTACGTGAATACAAAAGAATAATGTCTTTTTCCAAAGCCTGGGAATGGTCCGTGGCGGGGGAAAGAGAGATCAAGAAACGTGAGGGGGTGTGGGATGGGACCAAAAACTGATTCTCATTTCTCCATTCTGGTTCGTTGGAGATGGGAGTTTTCCTTTTGCAGGAGGCCTAACATATGTAGATTAACAAGGGCCTGTGCCTAACTGTTGACCATTTACTTCATTTACTCCAACTTTTTACTTTTCTCCGAGTTGAACCACTACAGTTCGTGTGAAACCAAAAATCATGTGCAAATTCCATGCTACAAGCACACTAGCGTTGCTACACGTTCGCAGAAGAGCCGTACACATGTTTAACCCTGTGAATATGACACTGATATTTTCACAACTAGCCATCCCTAGTCGGTATTAATTAAGCAGGATTTGTTTAGCGATCTGTCGATTGCTAGTCGGTATTAAGCAGGATTTGTATAGCGATCTGTCGATTGTGGGCAATTTTCGAGGTTGAGGTGGTTCGGCCCCTTTTGTTTTCTAATTAAACAACGAAAGACCTGTGTTGTAAATATCTTACAATAAGAGCCAAGCCAATTCTAGGGACAAATTAACTGCTCAATATATGCATGGTAAGACATTGAAGTATAAGATTTGTACTCAAGCAAGTGAAAAATTAAGGGCTTCAATTAAGAGATCATAAGGGCATTTCTTCTAATAGATTTTTCTTGTTCCAACGAAATCTATAAGGGCATAGAGCTGCATCATGAGTTCTTTTTTTTTTTTTTCCAGCGAGAGATCCAATGAATCTTGGAATACATGATAGAGGTTATTATAAAATGTACTTATATAGGAAATATTGTATATAGGAAATATTGTAGATATACTTTTATATGGTAACCTCCACTATTACTATTGTATATTGTCCTACCTATATATATAGAAAGGGTTGGCTAACCATTAGGTTAAACCTCCCAATTATTCTCAACTTGGTATCAGAGCCTTCTGCTGTCAGAACTCTTTTCTCCCTTCCTCCCTTTGCAGCCGGCCCTCTCTTTACTTTCTTTACATGGATTCTACTGCTGCTGCCGACTTCTCCCTCTCCACAGGTAGTGCAGCACAGCTGGCCAGCCCTCCCCAAGCTGCTACTGCTAGTGTCCTTTCTTCCCCACAGCAGCCTCCACCTGCAGAGCTTGTCTCTGATTCTTCCTCCCAAGTCCTTACCGTTCCTTTACCTCTCATGGGAACTCATGCTGCAACTATTGTTCCTTTAGTGAACACTCACCAAGTTGTTTCGGTAAAACTTACGAACACAAATTATCTCTATTAGAGAATGCAGATGAAGCCATCTCTCCTTGGTCAAGGTGTTTTTCACTTTGTTGACGGTTCCGTGCCGTGTCCTCCATCTCATATTTTTGACAGCTCTACTGGTTCTTACTCCATCATCAGCCCTTCTTTTCTTCGTTGGAAGCAACAGGATCAACTTATTTTGAGTGCTTTGCTCTCCTCTCTCTCTGTGGATGTGTTACATCTCGTGGTAGATTGTTCTACTTTGCATTGTGTTTGGCGCACTCTTGAGAAAGCGCTTGCCTCTCCGTCTAATTCTCGCATCATGCAACTCCATGGCTCCTTTCAAGACCTTCGGCAAGGTGACTCATCGGTTAGTCTATACATGCAGCAAGCCAAATCGTTATTTGATGAATTGGCTGCTACTGGTCACCCCATGTCTCTTGAAAATTTCAATCTTTATGTGTTTCGTGGCCTTCGTGGTGAGTTCAAAGACTTGGTAACGAGTCTCATAACCAAGGCAGAACCGCTATCCTATGCTGATCTTCACAACCACCTTCTTACCCATGAATTTCTGCACAAGAACTCTTTCCATTCCATGGCTGCCGCTCCTTCTCTGCTCTCTTCTTCTTCTCTGCTGCAGCAGCCACCTCTGCTGCCAACACCACAGTTTTCTGCACAACATGCTATGTCTCATCTTAGCCCCAACTTCAACCGCAACAGGGGTCGCTCTAAAGGTAATTGGCATCCCCACAACAATCGTTCCACTCCCCAGAACAGGGGCCAATCTGCTGCAGACTAGCGACCAAACCACTGGCAGCAAACTAGGCGCAATTCCAGTGCTGGACAGCATCATGTACGCTACCAATTGTGCTCCGGTTTTGGGCACACAGCTCCCTATTGTTCCCAGTTTCGTAGCAGCTCTCCGCAGCCTTCTGCTCATCTTGCTATTGGGAATATCTCTGCTGCGACTTGGTTCCCCGACACCAACGCAAATCAACACGTCACACCTGATCTTGGAACTCTGACCGATTCTGCACCCTATCTTGGTAATGATTATTTGCATGTTGGTGACGGTAAGGGCCTTGACATATCCCATATTGGACATACTAAATTGCATTCCCCAAAACGCATGTTTACATTATCTAATGTTCTCCATGTGCCTCACATTACCAAACCGTTGTTATCTGTTCAAAAATTCTATCGTGATAATCATGTTTATTTTGAATTTCACGCTTCTATGTTTTATGTGAAGGATCTCGTCACCAAGGAAGTTCTAGACGTTCTCTTACTCAGTGTCAAGCTTGTCCTTTAGGAAAGTCATCTGGTTTGTCGTTACGACCTACGGGTCACAAAACTTCTACCCCACTTGAATTAATTTTTAGTGATGTTTGGGGTCCTGCCCCTATGTTTTCTTCTGATAGCTTCTGTTATTTTGTTATTTTTGTCGATGTGCATACCAAACATATATGGTATTATCCGCTTGTTGCGAAATCTGATGTTTTTTCCACTTTTCAACGTTTTCAAACACTTGTTGAGTGTCAGTTTTCTCTTAAAATTAAATCTGTTCAAACTGATTGGGGTGGTGAATATCGTAAATTAAATAAATTTTTTCAGACCATTGGTATTCATCATCGGTTAATTTGTTCTCATACTCATGAACAAAATGGCACTGTTGAACGTCGTCATCGACATATTGTCGAAACTGGCCTAACCCTTTTAGGCCAGTGTAGTGCCCCATTGCGATTTTGGAACTATGCTTTTGAATCATCGGTCTACCTTATTAATCGCATGCCTACTCTTGTTCTCCAAAATACATCTCCATTTGAGTGTCTGTTTCGACACACTCCATCTCATGCTTTTAGGTGTCTTTGTTTTCCCTTTTTGCGTCCATATCATGCTCATAAATTAGATTTTCGGTCTTCTCCTTGTGTGTTTTTAGGTTATAGCTCATCCCATCTTGGTTATCGTTGTCTTAACTTAGAGTCTGCTTGTATTTATATCTCCCGTCATGTTCGTTTCCATGAAAATGTCTTTCCTTTTGCGCAGTCTAAACAGGTAACATCCTCACTGATACCTCCCACCCCACCTACCTATCTTCCATCCTTGCACCCTCCTCCATCCTTTCAACCTACTACTTACCAAACCAGCCCCAACCACAACCCAATTCTGCCCTCTGCCGCACCCCACCAGACTACCTCTTTGCCCATTGATTCTGCCACCCCTTCATCACCATCCCACACTACCATATTGTCACCATATGCTTGTCTTTCCAATGATCATT
>Ga0325414_1003705_pt1 | contig 15943 bp, 4 predicted proteins | sample PopdelMetagenome_8_FD_206183 | JGI IMG/M metagenome (GOLD analysis project Ga0325414, IMG submission 206183) | Populus deltoides microbial communities from Bellville, Georgia, United States - Leaf-PdKOR-R3 | ecosystem: Host-associated > Plants > Phyllosphere > Phylloplane/Leaf | place: USA...
ATGGATGGATGGATGGATGGGAGGAGAGGATTTTTAGCTTTTTGACTGAGAGCATGTGGTAATTAAACCCATGCTAATAACTGGAGGTAGAGAAGGTAAAGGCACAGAGGTAGCTAGCTAGGGACGTGAATATTACGAGTCTTTGAGGAGTTACGTCAAGCTGACCTAGGAGTTTTGGTTTTGGTTTTTGGCCACGAGGTTGTCTATTTCTTCTGCTCTCGTCATTGGAGGGCACTAGCTAGGGAGGTAGCTGATGATATTTTGGTTCAGTAATATCTTAGTTTATCTTCTAACATGGATTAGAGTTTTGAATTCATTTTTCCTCTTGATGTTTGCTAGCAGCCTGGTGGAGCTCGATTAGAAACTTGTTTTTAGCACATGGTTTTTATTTTTCCTGATGAAGTTGGTGATGGTATCGGTGAATTTCTTATCAAATCTCACATTCATATGATGCAAATCATATAAGTTTTTTTCATTTGTTTGTTTTTACGTGGTGGAGTGTCTGAGAGTATAATAACTTATATTTTTTAATTAAATTTTTCTCCTCCCATGTAAGTTCCTTTTCTTTGTTCTTATTCTGTGAGCGTTTGTATATTTTTTTATTAAATTTTATATTATTGCATCAAGATATTAAAAAGGTATTAAATTAGTATTTTTTTAAAAATAAAATATATTCTTAGAACACTTCTAAAAACAAAAACAATGCATTTCCAACAATCATACCCAGGAAGAAGTTAAAACTCAATCACTAGACGATGGCTGCTGGGTTTTGCTTTTTGTTGCGTTTTTCAAAGACTTTAACAATTGAAAAATGACAAGTTGTTCCTTTTCTTCTTCCTTGATGAACAACTGGATATGGGGATAAGCCAGGTGATAACTACTACCATGGCCAAAACCCATGCCTGAAAAGGAACAGAACCTTTCGCCATCAATCCATCAAAATATAATTATCCTTCTTGGACCCACTGCAAGAACACCATGCTTGCTCACAGCAACTTCTTACTGGTGTGACTGAAATCCAGCTTGTATATATAGTGTGAACTTTAGTTCCATTATTTCGGTGTGCGCTCAAGATACAAGATATAATGGTGTGAAATGAGACTTTGGTTAATCTTTTTGCTGGCCTTTCGTCTTCTTTTTCTGCATAAAATAAATAAATCACCATGCTTTATTCATTAAATCACCATGCTTTATTCATTATCTCACTATTAAAAAGAAGACCCGATTGGGATGGTAAATTAACTATGCATCTAGACACAATGCAATGTGAACGAAAACAGTATAATTACACTCTTAATTTCCCTTCCTAAAAAAAACCATTAAGGTAGCTATCGACGGTGATGCTATGATTTAACAAGGACTATTGAGGGTGATATTGTAATTTAACAAGGATCAGAAGCTCATTATCCTATTGATTGATTGAGAACAATACGGTGTATTTATATTTTCATTGCAGTAAAATGATTAAAATACCTTTAAAATCAAAATAAATCTAGCTAATGTTCATTTGTTTTTTGCTTTTCAATGCACAATAAATTAACTTAATTACCTTTTGAATCATAATTTTTTAAACTTGTAAATAAAGGTTACTTCATCTTTTTATTATAATTTTTTTTTGTAATAAATTAGTCACGTCAGGTAAAGAGCAATTTGATATTTTGATAAGTTTAAAGTTTATTTTAAAAGAAAAGGTGGATTCACGCCTTGATTGTGTGTTTGCACGCGTCAACATGTCAAGTCACTTCGCACGTTTTAAGCGGTGTGTGTAATAAAGCAAATTGGTCATTTTTTATGGCTTTAGAATCCTCCTAGCATCCCTTTTTCTGATGAAATTGTGTGTGCAATGTTTTGTATGATGTTTTGAATCTGGCCACCCTTTTATTTCTATTTTTTCTTACTCTTTTACTCGGAAAACAAGCTACCCAATCAAAAAATCTATGTTATCCTTTTATTTTGTTTAGATTTCAGATTTAGTTCTCTTGCTTTTGATTGAATGATTTTCATTTTGATTCCTTTTGTAAACTTTAAATTTATTTTTGATTTTTGCTTTCATTTAAATGTTATTTTTCCTCTTATTTTGTTTTTGTTTCAAATTTGATCCTTTTTATTATTATTTTTGTTTTGATACCTTTTGTAAAATGTATGATTTTATTTTCAATTTCACCCTTAAATCAAACAATGCTATTTTTCCTCTTGTTTTATTTTTGTTTAACATCTAGTCCTCATTATTTTAGATTGCTATTTTTTTTCAATTTTATCCTCCAACCTTATGTTATTTGGGTATTAAGGGTCGTGGTTTTTTTTAGTTGGGTTACATCCGGCCATAACTCAAGTTACATATTTGAAAGGCTAACCCATTTGATATTAGCCTCTTTTTTTTATATTGATTTTTTTTTTAATTGTATCGTTCAATACTTTAAATTTTATCTGTTTTTTCAGTTTCTTTAAAAATTATCATGGCCTCATAAATAGATTACGGGTCTCACATGTGCACTTAGGTTAACTTGTGTAATTTCGTTCTATTTTTTTTATTTTCTTTTCACCACGATCGATGAGATTGAAATATATCTGACATTTTTCTCCTCTCAATAACAATAATTTTTTTTTAACCATGATCACACCTTTTTTTTTCTTAATTTGATCAATTTGATATTATATATTATCTATTTTTTGTCATCTTATTGGGTAAGATAAGTTTATTCAACCCAACTGAATTTATAACCCGAATTTATTCAACTTTTTTTTTTTTTTTTACTTTTTTGAAATATACTTGTGGTTTCTTGACATTGTTTTTTAATGATAAGATTTTTTTTCCCAGCCCGTGTCATAGGCACGTGACTAGTGATCATCTAAAAAGTTATGTGAACTTAGTGATTATCAATCGGTGACCACTATAGATTTTTAGATGGATTTTTTTTAAGGTGTTATATTTATATTGACTTTGAGTTAAAAACAATTAAATTATCCTATTAGCTTAGCTGTATTAAATAACTTAATTAATTATCTCAAACTTTAATTATTTGCTGATATTATTATAGAATTATGAATCAAAAAATATATATTTACTTTCAAAGGAATGATGTATATTATTTTCTTTGTAACAAGAAAGTGATTATGAATTGTTAAATAGATTTACTAAATGAATCATAAAAACAATATCTTATATTTTTGTATTTTAGTTAATTATTTTATAATTATGATGGTTACAGCCAATTAATTATAAATTCAGAGAAAATAGTTTCTGTTATCTTAAAAAAGGGAACAGAATATCATTTAAATTGTAAAGAAATTATTTTTAAGTAATTACAAACTACTAAGTATTTACACGTATTGCGTCTTAAAATGCAAAACATTACAATTATAATATTTTGAAATAACTATAGCAAGCATCGATATATATTTCAATATAAAACATAAAAATCAATTAAATAATATTTCTATAAAGTATTAATTATGGCTCGTGAACATAGAAGATAAGTTGAATTTGGAGGTGTGACAGTGAATGAATTCTGTTTCTTGAATTGTGGTTTTTTAGCAACCATTTTTTTTTATTTTTCAAACTCCCTTATGAACTGCGAGTTTCAAAAGCACAAAGATTTTATTTTTATGTTATAATCTGTTTTTTAAAGTAATTTTTAATATTTTTTAAAAAATATATTAAATTAATATTTTTTAAATATTTTTGGATGATTTTAAAACGTTAATATCAAAAATAAAAATATTTTAATATATTTCTAATTAAAAAATATTACATATCATAATACCAAATAAATACTTGAGTTTTCGACAACCTTCATGGAGAAGAGATTAAATTGGATCAAGCCTGGCTTGGGCTTATTACTTACTTTCAATAATAAAGCTAGTGCCCTTTGGATTTGGGCTTTATTAGCCCAATAGGCCTTTCATATCTACTAGCCTATTACATGCATGAGAATATATTTATTCCAAAATTATTATTATATTAAGAAAATAAAATAAAAGTTAAAAATTTACTAATCCAATCTAAGAAAAACATGTTATGTTATGAATAAAATTACAAAAATCTTGTCAGCGAACAATTGTTTATTAATTGTTACAAAAACCCCCCAACGCTTTAAATTATAGACTTTAGCTAAAATAAATATCTCAATACATGCTAAATTAAATTTCAGATAATAAAATTAATAAATTTAATTTAATTAAAAAAAATTACCTTTAAAGAAATTAAATTTAACAAAGATTAAAAAAAAAACCAATGCATTCCTTGTTATTTTAAAAGAAAAGATAAACCCATAAAAAGAGAATAAAAAAATGTTAGAGGATGAAATTTGAAAAAAAAAAGAGTTTATAAAACAAACTCAAGTGAACCTAGTAAATTCAGCTTAAACTCTCGAACTGACAATCCGTTAAATTCTTGACCTGGACTCAGATCAGGAGCTCAACACATAAAGAATTAAATGTTAGAAGATGAAATCAATTAATTTAATTTAATTTAATTTTTATTCCTTCAGAAAAGATAAATTTAACAAAAAAATCAAGGCAACCCATGTTATTTTTAAAACGACTAAAAAATACTAGAGAAATTGAATTAAAAAATAATAAAATGCCAAAGAATAGAAAAAAAGCTTGAAAAAGGAAAAAAAAAACAAGGAAACCCATGTCAACTTTGTAAATTGGGTTTAATCTCTTCAACATATAAATCGTTAAATTTTAGACTTGAACTTAACTAAAAAGCAAAACACCTGGATAATTAAATATTAAAAAATAAAATAAAAAAACCAATCTAAAAAAATCTTGCAAGGTAAAAAAAAAATACAACAATAAAAAAAAGGATTAGATTTGACATGCAGAAAACTAAAGAATGATGTAATTGTAAAAAAAAAAATTCAAAAACCATATAAAAAAAATAGGAATCAAAAAAATATGAATTAAATATTATGAATCAAAAGAATATGAATTAAATATAATAGATGAAAATATCTATTGGAGATGAAATTGGAAAAATTATTAATTTAATAAATTATTCTAAATAAAAAAATTGCAATAAAGAGAACAATGACTAAATTAAAAAGAAAACCTTAATTTCATAAATTATTTTAAAATTTAAAAATTATAATAAAGAGAATAGAGATGAAATATTAAGTACAACAAACCTTAAGGGTTGATTTAAGTTTTTTAAAGCAACAATTGGGCTACACGCGTCATTTATTTGTGGATGGGATACCAAAATGCTTTGGTTGCCCCCTTTAGAAACATGGTTTTGGCCACCAGACGATGTTGCATGCTTTGTTTGAAAGTAGTGAACACTGTTCACACATTTCTAATTTTTTTAAAATTTTTTATTTATCAAACTACTTTATTGTCTCCCATAACACTCAATAACTACCAAATCACCACATCTAAATGATAAAAGAACCTCTAAGTCAAAGATCTCTTTTTTTTTTTTAATTTCCAAAGGAAATAAAGTAATGTACTTATTTAAAAATTAAGTCAAGGACTAAAAAATCCTTGACTTAAGTTTTTTTTTTTTATATCTTTCAAGGGCAATTAAGTGATCACATTGTGCAAATAAAAAGGTACAAATATCGTTTTACCCTTTCTTTCTAATAAAGCCCAATATATCCTATAAAAAAACAGTCTTCTACCCATAAAACTAAGCCCAATTAGTTTGCCCATCAAGAGGTAAATCAGTATTTCACTGTGCAAATTTATCTACAGTGAAATATTAATCTCTTTTAGTATAGGGTATAATATAACATAACATGTAGACATATATTCTCTCTACATTATCTTTATCTTTTATGTCTCAAGATATTAATCAAATACTATATTAATATATGTAGCTCTTTTTTTTAAAAAAAAAGGAAAAATAGCTAATCAATAATTCATTATGATTATCTTATCTCAATTTGTTTTCCCCTTTGTTCTCCTTTTAAATAACAAGCAACATTAATTAAAAGATGATTAACCTTATTGCTCTCTTAATATATTATTTGAGAAATTAAGCAAGTGTTTTAAAATGTAATAACTTGTGTTTATTTTTATGTATTTTAAAGATATATTTCACTTGAAAAAATATTAAATCAATATATTATTTTGATGTTTTCAATAATTTTAATACATTGATATAAAAAAAAATAAAAAATAATCTTAATATATTTTCAAACAAAACATATATTTAAAAACTATTATGCATTTCAATATCATACACACTTTATGTATAGCAACATGCCCAACCACATAAACACGTAAACCATCACTAGTTAACACGAGTGAGATTAACTTACAATACCAACTGCTTTCAGAACCAAGATTGAAGAAAAATCAAAGTGGGCAATATGAACAAGAGGAACGTCTCATGCCATTTTAGATCATCCAAAAGGGCCTCAAAGCAAAGCTTTATCCAACTGATGTCTCGCTACACAGTCAAAGATTCACATAGCATAATGCCAGGCAACATCAGCTTAAGAGATGATTAACCATTATATTTACATTAACCGTAGGACTAATTTTCCTAGTTCGGGTAAGACAGATATCTTGCCAACAAGCTCAGCAAGATACCTTATCCAACTGAGCAGTCCTATAGCCGAATGCCAAGTCAGCTACCTGTATCTAAGTGTATCCATTTCTAACGTTCTGAAGCCACAAGAGCAATTTGTGGCTATGGTCTTTTAGATCCCAAATTGTACTATAAATAAATTTAAAAAAATATATATAAAATAAGGGAGGAGAGTGGTTTTCCTGGGTCAATTTTTTTCATTCAAAGAAGCAAAAATGGCAGCCACTACCATGATGACTGCTACTGCTCTCCCACAATTCAGTGGCCTGAGACCCTCAGCTGCCCCTGTAAAATCCCTGGTTAGTGATATATACTAACAAGAGCTAGGGTAATTAAGGTTGTCTTCTCTTGAACATATGTAGACAATATTGATCGAAGTTGAAATTTCTTGTACATCATGCAGGCAGCTGTTCAGCCTACAAGGCGAAAGGGAAATGGAGCCCTGGGTGCTCGTATGGATTTCATTGGTTCGCCCACAAATTTGGTAATGATTTTTACTGATTTATGTATTTGTTATCTTGCAAGAGAATTGAACGTCTTTCTTACAAGGATTAAATAGCGACTGAAACAGTTTATGCTTTCTAAATTGTCAGATAATGGTAACTAGCACAAGCCTCATGCTATTTGCTGGGAGATTTGGGTTAGCCCCATCAGCAAACAGGAAGGCAACTGCAGGATTGAAGCTTGAAGTGAGGGACTCGGGCTTACAAACTGGCGATCCAGCTGGTTTCACTCTTGCTGATACCTTGGCATGTGGGAGTGTTGGTCACATAATTGGTGTTGGAGTTGTTCTTGGTCTTAAGAACATTGGTGCATTGTAAAAATCTTTATAAGCATCTTGATCGAAGTACTTTGCTTTTAATTCTGTCTCTGCCGTTTTCCTCCCCATGTAAATGCTTCTTTGTCTGATATTTTGAGGAACAGCTTGTCGTCAACTATCAAATTTTGTTCAACATCAAGTTAAGAGAACATCCTACATGGCTAAAGAGTGAAGACTAAAGAAAAAAACTGAGAAAAAATGAAGCTGCAAATAGCCTAAAAACTGTTAAAATATAGCTTGTAAATTAGTATATTAGGTAGTTAAATAGGCTATTTTTATACAAATGCCCTGGTGGTTCATATACCGTTTATGAAAATACTTTTGGTATTATCATCAATTTATAATTTATATATACATCAAATAATATTAAGATAACTTTACTCTGAATTAGATGAAGAGGCCTGAATGAAATAATTAGAGGGTTTTGCTCTATCAAAATATAAGTATAAAGTTTGAAAATTAATTAAATCTCTATATTGATTGAAAAAAGCACTTAAGCAATGACATAAGAAATTTAATTCTGTAATTTTAGAATATGGTTTGAAATATAATAGTGATGATAAATATATTTATTCTAAATTTATAAATGATTTTGGTGTGATGATATGTTTTTATGCGGATGACATGCTTATTATTAGTACTAACATGAATGATACTAAGAAATATATAACCTTAAAATTTAAAATGAAGAACTTAAATGAGTTAGACATAATTTTGGGTATCAAAGGAAGAAAACATAGTGGGAGGTTCTGCTCTTTGTCAATCTCATTATATTGATAAAATCTTAAATAAATTTGATCATTTGAATATCAAAAAATCAAATACTCCTTATGATATTTCCTTTAAGTTGACAGAAAATACTAATAGATCAATTGCTCAAATTAAATATACTAGTGCAATTGATAGCTTAATATATGTCATGCATTGTACTAGACCCAATATTGCTTTCACGGTATGTAAATTATCTTGACATACAAGTAATCCTAGTAATGATCATTAGAAAGCAATTACAAAAGTGCTTGGTTACTTGAAAACGATTATGAATTTTGGATTATTTTATAATAATTTTCTAGTTGTACTTTAAGATTATAATGATGCTAATTGAATAACTAGTGCAAGTGATAATAAGTTAACATTTAAATGAATATTTCTTTTAGGAAGCAATAATATTTTCTGGGTTTCAAAAAAACAAATATGCATAACTCATTGTACAATGTAATTTAAATTCATAGCTCTAGCAGTCACAGGTAAGGAGGTAGAATGATTGAGAAGTATGTTATTGGATATTAAGCTGTGACCACAGCCGATGCCATCTATCTCTTTACATTGTGATAATCAAGCAACTATATCTAAGACATTTGGTAAAATTTACAATGAAAAATTTAGACATCAGTTTGAGACATGAATATTTAAGGCAATTAAATTTTGACGATATAATTATCATTGTGTATGTCAGATCCTGCAATAATTTAGTAGATCTTTTCACTAAAGGTCTCTCAGGAGATTTAGTTAGAAACACTTCTGCTAGTATGAGATTAAAACCATTTAATTAAACTTACTAATAACACGAACCCAACTTTTACTAGTACCTTTACTAGTTAGGAGTTTCATGGGTAATAACAAATTACTAGTTAGAGTGGTGTATACTAATTTGTGTATGAAATTGAGATTTAAAAAATTAGCATTCCAAATAAATGGGAGGATAAGTAATTAACACTCTTAATGAAATCTCAATGTAAGAAGTAAATTTCACCTATATGAATATATGAAATGGTTCCGCTTCAACAAAAGTTTGGAAAATTTTGTAAATGCTCATGAATTTAAGAAGTAGCAAAAGACCATATTAGTGCTAAAATAATGATGAACTTCCGTTTTTGGATTAATTGGATCATGTGTGTAGTATTTCCAATTCTATTGGATGAAATCCTAATTTTAGCTTTTTTGCCACCATGATTTCATTAGAGCATTGAAATGCTTACCCTAGGAAGATATTTAAATCTAAAGATATCTTCTTTTATGCATGAAACATGGTGTCACCTAATATTACAAGCTCAGTAGAGGATTGGTGTTAAAATATAACTTATATATTAGATAATTAAATAGAACTTTATCCCACATTGAAAATGTAAAAGATTTCGTTATACCTTATAATATGAGGAACATCAAATCAATAGATTTGGATGTTGAAGGGAAGATCTGAAGGAAAAGCCAAAATTGATACACACACACACATTATGGTCTGAAGAAGTGTGCTTCTAAATTTTATAGATATATTTATCTGAAAGGATATTATTTTCTTTATAAATACCAGTTTGATGTTGACAAAAATTAATTAGAAACAATCTTTTTCTCTCCCTAATTTTCCTCTACAAACTCTCTGTTTATATTTATCAGAAACAAAACATAACTTCTTTACAAACTTATAGAAGTTATTATGTATAAATTTAAGGTTTTGTTGTATTCTGAAGATATATTGATTTAACTTTACACAAATATAGTGGAGGCAATTAATACCTTAAAAATAATGATCTTCACGCCTTAAAACTGATTTGTTAAACTCATTGGCATTACAAAATCGAGGTCCAATAAGCAATTTAAGGAAGAAAAAATTGATATTTGAAGAATACCATAAGGTATTTTCATGATTTCTTTTGCTCTTTCTTATCAAACTTGGTACAATTAGTTGATTAGTTTCTCGGGTTGTTTTTGAATTGGATAAGAAATTAATCTAGTTAAACTTGAATGATTCAACAAGTCAACCCGTTACTTGACTTGGCTAAACTTGAGTAGATTTTGGTTAGGTTAACTTTGATGATTTATATATTTTTTTATTTTTGTCTAAAATGATATCTTTTTATTTTTTTTTGTATGAAGATAATTTTTTTTTTTTCATTTAAAAATAATCAAAGAAATGTCGTGTCATTTTGACATTTTTCCTTTGAGCTGGGTTACATCCTAAATTGTATGCTATAGCTATGGTTTGGACACCATTAAGTGTTATTTCTTGCATAACCAAAACTTTAAACATTAAATGCAAGGTCCAAAATCAATACTTTTCTCATTTTAAACCTAATTAAGTCTCTGAATCTTTCGTTTTTTAATCCATAATTTCTAGTGAATGCATTAATTAACGCTATAAATATCCCACTTAAGACTTAACTAAAAAGAAATTTGATCTTGATACACAAAAAGTCTAAAAATACTTCAACTATTGGAGGAGAAGAAAAAAAAGTACACAAACAGGCAAGAACTATCAGATTAGCCCTCATTAAGCAGCCCTAGGAAGTTTCAACTAAATTTGTCAAACTTGGAAGGCCCAGTTCCAAGCTCCTTCTCTCATGTGACAATATTTGTCAAATCCATGGTGGGATTTGTAAATTGCCAATTTCACATGGGGACATGAGATATCGTGTAGTGATGATGAGATCTTTTGAATATAGCACTGCTTAATTTATTTTCAATGGATTTTTGTGATTGATTTGAGAACTCCAATCGTTAACCAAGCACAAAAATGAGATTCCCAAGTCAAAAGTTCAGTAATGAGATGGTGAAAGAAAGCTGGCAAAAAGATGGGTTTCCACTAAGTTGGATTCATATGCTAACCACTACAGATTTTTCTATGATCAGCTTCTTGAATTATGCTGCCCTTGCACATCTCGCCATGATCATCTGAGAGATTATGTAGCTAACCATTCTAGATTTTTCAGATCCATTCTTGATTATATTACATGCTTCAACATAATCATCAACATAAAACTAAAACTTTTTTCTTGGATAAGGATACAAAACTAAAACTTGCTTCTCCAAGTGATCAACCACGTTTTAAACTGCAATTGGCATGATGCTTTTTACGGTGAACCGCAGTTAAAAGTGCTTGTCTTGATTAGTTTTAAAAAATTAACTATTCTACTCGGTGGGTGTGAACCTTCCTTTTTCATAGTGTATTGTTGAGTTTTTATCATAGAGTTATCAGCTTAGGTAGCCATCTTGTCAACAGTTTCAGCTGAAAACTTCCATTTCCTAGCACTCTCCCAGACATTGTACAAGGACAAAGACAGCTATGAAGCTTCCTATTAAAGTCTAGACACCTCAGAAGAAAAATAAGTAGCAAATTCAATTCACCTGCTGGATGCATTGAACCCAACTCAGCATGAAGTCATACCTAACAAATCGAAACCAAATTTCAAGTCAAGCAACATGTGACCCCACATGAACCACCATGTCTCCCGTAAATTCATGTGTCACAAACAAGCCTTCATCAACTATGGCTTGCTTGACCCCCCAATGATACCAGAAGCAAAGCATACTGTAATTCTTATGATACTGTTTTGAGATAGGATTTGTTGAAAAGGGTTACACTGTAATTCTTATGTAATGACTTCCTGTTATCATCAGAAGAAAAATTATGATAGATTGATGCAGAAGCTTTTATTTATAATCATTTCCATTAAGATAAAAACATACATCACAAAAAGGGTGGATATCTATTTCATTACATGATAAAAAAGGTTGCAAGATACAGTTCATGAAGAAATGGAGCCTGTAAAAAACTAGGGCTTGGATAAAAAAGCAACCCCTCATGAAAGAGGAGGTTGTCATGGCAGACTGTATAACTTGCTGCCACGGCCAAAACCCTAGACGACGAGGCACCGAAAAGTCAAACTGCCAAAAGCAACCAGAAAGACAGACCAGTATTGGTAACCCACCCTTCGAGGAAAACAGCGACCCAACCATCACGTTCAGAAACATGATTACAAAAACAAAGGAACTGAAAGCCTGATATGGACAGACTTGACACTGGTACTTCACGAAAAAGCTTCAGCCAAGCATGGTAGTCATGAGGCTGAACTAAAACACCGAGTGATAACACCCTGAAACATTAAGGGAAAAAAGAAAAAAAGAAAAGAAACCTGGAACCAGAACTTGGCTACTGTATTCTCAGGGAACGGTGGCCACGAAGAAACTAGCACTTCTAACAGATTCCCAGTGAACGGAAACCTGAGAAAAAAAGGGAGGGTAAATGGCCACATTCCCGGGAAAAGGGAACCCAAGTTCTGATGGTAGTGGAAAGACCCATAGCTGATGGGCCCAAAAACTAAACAAAGCTGCAGCTGGCGCTGCTGCTCACAAAAGCTGACTATTATCTGAGGCTTCCTGCTTTCTCTGAACCCCCGACCTTTACATCTGCAACCCTAATCTTGGATTAAGTTTTTAACCTTTCCCCAATTAGGAAAGAATATCGCACCTCCATAAACTCTCCACAAGCACATCAACAGTGCTGCTGCTAATAGCATTGCAGTGCTGGAGATTCAACCCCAAGAGGGTCCGACCCAGTTTTATGAGGGCAAGTAAGCTCTTATCTGATATCATAGAGCAACCTGACATAGAGAGGACCTGCAGATTGAGCTGGTTTGAGCGAGCCATGGCTGCAATACCAGAATCAGTGGTTGCACACTTTGAGACATCAAGGTCAGATAGCAAGAAACAGTTTTCTGCTATTGCCACCAAACTTGCATCGGTTATCCTCCTGCATCCATCAAGATTTAGCACTTCAAGAGTCCAACCATGCTGCTCAGTCATCACTGACACCACTTTGTCGGACAAATTGACACAACCACTGAGGTTAACCTTCACCAGGCCAGCCTCACAGTTCTCAAGCACTGGGAGAAACCCAGCATCAGTTACTCCCTGAAGCCCACTCAATTCCACATTCTGCAGTTCCGGGCACAACTTACCCAACAAAGCAAGACTACCATCACCAAAACCAGGGCAGTTGCGGATGGACAATGATCGCAGGGATTTGCAAGGAGACAGCTCAGGCAAGTCTAGCTTTAAGTCCTTAATCCCAAAGCAGTTCACGAGAGAAACAGCCTTCAGATTTGCACCACAGTTTAAAAGGGAACCAAAAAACCCAAATTGGGTGATCCTGTGGCACTCCTCTAAAAGCAGGCTCTCGAGTGACACTGCAGATTTTGCAAATGAGACAAGTCCATTGTCAGATAAGAAGGAACACTTGTGGAGGTAGAACTGTTTCAAATTTGGGCAACCCTTTCCCACAGCTTCAAGTCCAGTATCTGTCAATCCCACACAGGATGCAACTGTCATGGACTTCAACTTCTGCAACCCTTGGCCATTACCCATGACCCAAAAACCCCTCTCGCTGACATTTGAGAGGCTTGTCAGAAAAAGATCAGTTACTGCCTTGCCATAGTGTCCAACAACAGCCAGGGACACATCAGTGATGTTCAAAGCTTGGAGCTTCACCTTTGTCAAAACATTTGTGGCGGAAGATACTAGGGCTGCAATTCCTTGATCCCCAATAGCTGGGCAGTTTTTAATTGAAATGGACTTCAGATTGGTGCAATGTTGGCCAACAGCTTGCAGACCTTCATTACCAATGTTTGTGCAAGATTCTATCACTAGATCAGTCAGATTGGGGCAGCTCTTTGCGATTGCAAGCAAACCCTTGTCAGTAATTGCAGGGCATTGGGAAAGATCTAGCTTCTCTAGCTTGTGACAGCCATTTGCAATCTCTGATAGACCTTCATCCCCAACAGAAGGCAAATTCCACAGGGAAAGAACCTTCAGAGATGAGCATCCACGTGCAATTGCTCTCAGGCCTACCTTTGTCACTCCTTGACTGGAATTGCTTCCACGGATAAAAAGCTTGCCCAATCCTCCCCGACTAGCAGTTCCAACAGCAATGGCTGCAAGTCTAATATCTGTGGCCTTTTTCCCCTCCAGGCTCCTGGACAGATATCCATCACCCTCGATTTCCTCATCTTCAACCTCACTTTTCACTTGAGTGTTCTTTTTAGCTGATTTGTTCTGGCTGCAAAGCTCATCCTTGCAGATATTGCTTAGAAGACTAAGCCAACGCTTTGAAACACATGCACAGGCACCTCTCTCATCGCCTCCAGGCAAACGTCTGAAGATTTCAAAGAGGCATTCATCTGGCAAAACTTCAATAGAAGCTTGCTTTTTCTGCTCAAATCTCTCTTCAGTGAAGACAAATGGAGCACTGATGCGAGACCTCTTGCGTGAAGGAAAGTACACGTCCACAGGACGGCCGATAGACAAAAAGAGGTTCTGCTCCTTATGGTTTGTGTAAATTGGCCCCCCGGGGCAAAAATCATTTTCACCTAAAAAACCAAAACCAATATCCTCCATTAATAAAGTAAATCCAGCTAGCACTTATCAAACAAATACAATAAATTTACTGCAATCAGTATCCTCCAAAATCCAAAAGCAAGAATGTTTTAAGTTGATAATCAATTCCTTTAACAACTACAAAACAGGTTCTTTATGAGTTCCAAGACTAAAGATACTACAACTAATAAACTTACAAGAAACGCAAGTTAAAACAGATTACTACCAATAATTATCAAAATGATTAGTGGTCAAACAACAACATGCACATATCTCAAACGAAACTTTCCAATCGTGATCTTCTGTGCAAATTCCGATCAACAATTATTCATTGATTAAGATCTGAAAGGCTTCATCTTTTTCCACCAGTAAATTGTTTATACAAGTCAACAAGCCGAAGTGAATTCGAATCTGAATAATAAGATTACAGATTTCATCTGCTTATTATGTGCCCAAAACAACAACATACAGTTTAAGCAATATCTGATTTTCTTAGACAATATCAAACCCCCTAGATCCATAAACAGACAGCATCATCAAATCTCAAAGAACAATTCCTCTCACAACAAACCCTCAGGTCAATCCTAACATACCTGATTTACAGCTATAGACCAAAAACCAAAACAAACCCCAATAAATATATTTGAAGGCAAACAACAAGCCTTCATCTTCAAGATCTATCTTCGAACATAGCACCTATCGTATAAAACCGAGTCTAATAAACCTATAACTGTAAAAAAAAAAAACCCCAAAATAAGCTCTAAAAATAACCTCTCCAATAATAAAATTCATTAAAACCCATACGGTCAACAGAAAAAAAAATCCCAAAAAAGAAACCCTTATGTATCAGACATCAACAATTCCATATGATCAAAAGCAAAGATTATATCAAAGCTAACTAGACATATAATTCAGCAGAGAAAACAAAACAAAAAAAAGCATGGAATTTAAGAACATAAAAGAAAAATTCAGAGTCTTTACCAGCAAATCCAAAGACCTTAGACATGGAAGCAGCTCAAAAAACCCTGAGAGGTAAAATCCACCCAAAAACCCTCCAAAGAGAGAAAAAAAAAGAGAGCCCGAGAAGATAAACACCAGAAAAAAACTGTATATATCAGAAAAACAAGAATTCATGAGAGATGTTTGAGCTACAAGGACATGGGAACCCTATTAGATAGGGGAAAAAGGGTAGATAAATGAATGACGAATGTGTGTTTTAGGTAATGAGAGGCTTTTATTACAAAAAGTGAACGGGGGGTTATGGTACATGACAATACACACCAGTACACCCCACATGCAATGAATTTGCACATGAGAGGAGGTGGGGTTGCTTTGTTATGTTAATATTCTCTCGCCACTTTTCGATTCATTGAATACAGATAGTGGTTTTGCTTTTTCCTTTTTATTTTAAATTTGAGGTTTTCCAAAATAAAAAA
>Ga0325414_1003707_pt1 | contig 15936 bp, 13 predicted proteins | sample PopdelMetagenome_8_FD_206183 | JGI IMG/M metagenome (GOLD analysis project Ga0325414, IMG submission 206183) | Populus deltoides microbial communities from Bellville, Georgia, United States - Leaf-PdKOR-R3 | ecosystem: Host-associated > Plants > Phyllosphere > Phylloplane/Leaf | place: USA...
AATATATTTTTAATTAAAAATACTCATACAAAATCTCCGACATTTTCTAGCTAATCCAAGTCACTGGCAAACCTGTTGAGGCGATGGTGTTTTACCATGACTTCAACTATATCACATGTTTTCTTTTAAACAGTTAAAGGATTATTTTCAAAACATCTTGTGTGCTAGCCCGTGAAGATATTAATCTTAATATCCAAACCCAACAAGTGAAAATAAAAACATTTTTTACCACCGAACTTATCTTTTATATGACAAGCACTTCTATAGAAAAATTTCAACAATGAAAAATCTGGAGAGGTAGCTTAAATTGTTAAGTACGGGGTTTGTTTTTTAATATTCACGAGTTCTAGTATTTTTAAAATTATTAGAGACTTATATAATTGTTAATTTTATAATTTATAAAATTAATCGAGGTGCGAGGAAATTAACTTTAACACTAAAGTTAATAATAATAATAATAATAAAGTTCAACTATGAAGAATTGTTGCTAATTAATAATGTTATGGTTTTAAACCATGGTCTTGGTTGTAGATACATGGTTACAGACTTCAGCCATCACGTAGTGACATTTATGTGGAATTATTAATTAATTGTAAACATATAGCATAAATTATGAAAATTTGATCATAAGTACTAGAGAAAGTGTAAAATAATAATAATAATAATAATTTTCTTAAAACATACCAGGCAGCAGCAGCCACCAGACATTTGCTTTTCATGATGTTTTTTTTAATATATTAAAATATATATTTTTAATTTTTTAAAAGTTATTTTCAATATTAATGCATAAAAAAATTAAAATTTTTAAAAACACCTGCACTGCAATAACCCGGAAATGGCCCTCCCATGTCCCATCAATATTATCATTCATTTTGGCATTAAATAAATGAATAAATTCTTATAATTACAAAAAAGGACCTCTTTTATTGTCCCTCACGGTCACGCATTATCCAACTGTCCTTCCTACCTTCTCTCTCTCCTCGCTGCTTTCCCTTCGCTTCACATTACTGGAATTCAACGCCTTGTAGAATTGAATCAACAAAAAAATCCCGGAAATTTATCCCAACTTCCTTCACTATTTATCGATCTGAACTCTAAATATCCTCTAACTTCCCGAGATTTCTCTCTCTTTTTTTTTTTCCTTTCAAAATTCCAGGGTTTCCGTTAAAAGATCTAGCGTCCTCAAAATCCACACCCAATTCCTCCAATTTTACGCCTTTGCCATCGGACATGTTTAATTTAAGCTTATTAACTTCAGAATTTGGCAGCAGAGAGTGTGATTAGTAGTGGGCTAGTGAGTGGCTCAGTTTCTGTTTGGAATTGTAATGGCTGCTTTGCAGCGAGTAGCGCCGAGCTTGGGCACGAGCGCAAGCACTTATGGATCGTGTAAAGGTGCAGGTGCAGATGTAATAGTGTCTGATCAGTTCCCGGCTGGTTTACGGGTTCTGGTAGTGGATGATGACATCACTTGCTTGAGATTGCTTGAGAAAATGCTTCGCCGCTGCCTTTATCACGGTTAGTTTACCCTGTTTCCTTTTCTGATTGCTCAATTTGAACAGAGATAGTCGTGGAAGGAGATTAATGGGGTTCTCTGGGGCTACTTTTTGATGCATGTTCATGTCTGGTGAGTGTGAGTGAGTTAAATTTTGATGGAAACTGGCTAGTTACTGATAGAGATAGAATGATAGTTGCAAATTGGTAAAGCTACCTTGCCCATAAGTTTACTGCAACTGGTGAAACCATTCAATCGAAATTCAAAAAAAAAAAAAAAAACTAGAAGAAGTTTAGTCCCTTGCAAGTTGAAAACAGAGGTAACCATATTAACTTTCATTGAACAAGTTAAGAAAGCTACACAAATCAATCCATATTGTTGATTTACTTGTCAATCTCAATAAAAAAAGGTTTCTTATATCGCTCAAAATGCACTTGTAGTTCTTCTTTACCAAATCTAAGCCTAATTGATTAAAATTTGAAAACACTGGTATATACATTCAAAACCAAAGTTTGATCCTGCTGCAGAGTTGAGTCTCTGCAATTTCAAAATTGATTTCAGCATGCTATTGAACTCATATTATAGAAAGCTTCCCGCGCATGATTGAAACAATACCCACCATTGATGTCACATCTCCGATCAGAGATAACAGAAGATGAAGATAATAGCTCACAACAATTGCAAGATCACAGCCACCTAACTCAGGAAAGTGAAAAGATCAATGACTGAGTTATGGAGACAGATGAACCTTAGGCAAGGACACTGACCTCCTCGGTAGAAATCATCCCGTCCATCCTCTTTTTTTTTTTTTTTTGCATGAATGCAGAATTGGGCCCATGAGACTGCACTCTGATGCTGCCTTTTTTCTCTCCGGATTACAAGACAAGACCACAATCCTCTTGAAGTTTATCCACGGAGAAAATTGTTTATCCAAGTAACACAACACAAAATTGGACCTCCGCCAGCAGAAGAGCATGAGATAAATTATTGCTTCGTGAGTAGTGATAATAGCACAAAAGTCAGTTCTTGGTATTATATCAAAGAACTATCCTCATATGGATTTTCAAGAAAACACAAGAATAGGATCCGGAAAACACTTCAATTTTAAAGGTTTTTAGACGTACTTGGTGAATGAAGAAGAGTTTAAATCTAGAAACTAAATGCGAATTTGACAACTTCCTATTGTACCTATAAAAAATATTTTCATTTTATTTCTTGATTGCAGTTACTACATGCTCCCAGGCCACAGCTGCTTTGAAACTTTTGAGGGAAAGGAAAGGCTGTTTTGATGTGGTACTAAGTGATGTCCATATGCCTGATATGGATGGATTTAAACTCCTTGAACTTGTTGGGTTGGAAATGGACCTCCCAGTTATTAGTGAGTGTATATTCCTTTTTTTCTCGGTAAGGATCTCTAAGTTGTGTATCAAACTGTTGACACAATAATCTGTCCTGCAGTGATGTCTGCTGATGGGAGAACAAGTGCTGTAATGAGAGGAATCAGTCATGGAGCTTGTGATTACTTGATTAAACCTATACGAGAAGAAGAGCTCAAGAATATATGGCAACATGTTATTAGGAAAAAATGGAATGAGAACAAAGAACAAGAACATTCTGGAAGCTTTGAGGATAATGATCGGCATAAAAGAGGGAATGATGCTGAAAATCCATCTTCTGTTAGTGAAGGAGCAGAAGGAGTTTTGAAAGGCCAAAAGAAGAGGAGCATTGCTAAAGATGAAGATGATGCTGAACTTGAAAATGATGATCCCTCTGCATCAAAGAAACCACGCGTTGTATGGTCAGTGGAGCTCCATCAGCAATTTGTCAGTGCTGTAAACCATCTTGGAATCGACAGTAAGATCTTTAATGATCCTTCCCTTTTAATTGTTTGTGTTTTTCTATTTGAGGAATAATTTAGATGTGTGTGTGTGTGTGTGTGTTTCAATATGGTAGAAGAAAGATAGAATAGCATGACTAACTAGGACACAAATGAGGGAAAATAGCCCCACACAAATCTCCTAATAACAAGCTAAGACACCCTCTTGGAGGGGAAACTAGCGTTAAAGACCTAACAGTGAAGAAAAAGCATAATTCGCTAACCAATCAACAATGATGGGCTTTAACTACCCATTCTCAAGCTAGAAGGCCACAAGTTTGCTGAATAAGAGGGTAGTTATCTGCAACAGCCATTCTAATAGCAAAAAAAGATGTGTATTATACTTCTGCGATGAGACATGTAAATACTTTAATGTCATTTCAGAGCTAAATTTGAGTGGCCATTATATCTTTTGCTCAATGCAACTTTTTGGCTACCATTTCAGAGGCTGTACCTAAGCGAATTCTTGAGTTGATGAATGTGCCTGGTTTAACTAGAGAAAATGTTGCAAGTCATTTGCAGGTTTGTATTTTTCCCTACTTCTCAATCTTCCATAATTCCTTGTGGTTCTTTCCTTTTTTTTTTTTTAAACTTTTGTTTTGGGGCTGGTCCCTCTGGGTTGTTCTCATGCAAGCATTGGACTTGTATCCTCGGTGCTCTAAAGGATGCCTTGTTTTATTTGTCTTCTTCTGTCGCTGCCACATTTCATGCTGTTATACTTATCATATGACATGACAACAACCGATGGGGTTTGTGAATGAGTTTCATTTGCTTTGATAGGATTAGTACCACCAACGTGACTTACTTAGATCTAGCATGCCGTGAGCAATAAAGGGGTAAAATGACACATCCTTTCATGTAGACCTTTTGCTGTTTATATTTTGCTATGTGAAGAAAGCACAATAAGTGTTGCAATTTTTTTTTTGACAAAAAATATAACCAATTGTCATAGATACTAGAACCTGACTTAAGTGAAAGCATAGTGATCATACTTGATAAAAGTAATAGCATACATAAAATTGTTTTTTACTGTTTGCTTCATTTTTCATGTATCACTGCATGTTTAGGGTGAATGGATCATGGTTTTAGTCACCAAATAAGTTTCTAGTTGATCCTTCAATATTTAGTGAAGTTCATAATTCCCAATATACTTTTGGTTATTTCTCATCTACTTGTGCCTTTGGAATTTAATTTTGAGATTTTCTACTGAATTTATGGATTGACTCTCAATTTCCTACATGCATTTTCATAGGATACTGCAATAACAATTGAATTTTTAGATTTTTAAATATTAAATACAAGAACGTGTCTTCATACAGAACAGTATGAAGTTATATTTCAACAATTCAGATGTATTGAAGTCATTCATTGTGTTAATACTCTTTAGTTTGGCTTCTTCTGATATCAATTTTCAGAAGTTTAGACTATATTTGAAGAGATTAAGTGGGGTTGCTCAACAAGGTGGGATTTCTAATCCGTTCTGTGGACTGTTGGACTCAAATGTAAAGCTTAATCCGCTTGGAAGATTTGACATCCAAGTTTTGGCCGCCTCTGGCCAGATTCCTCCACAAACATTAGCAGCACTGCATGCCGAGCTTTTTGGTCATCCTGCAGGCAGCATGGTTACAACAGTGGACCAACCAGCTCTTTTACAAGCATCCGTGCAGGGTCCAAAATGTATTCCTGCTGAACATGGTATGGCATTTGGTCAGCCATTAGGAAAATGTCAAACCAACATGTCTAAACATTTTCCACAAAATGTGGTCTCTGCTGAGGAAGTTGCTACAGGATTTGTAGCCTGGCCCTCTAACAGCGTTGGAACAGTAGGACCCATTAGCAATCTTGGAGGGATGAGCAGTAAAAATAGTAACATGTTAATGGACGTGGTGCAGCAGCAGAAACAGCAGCAGCAATCACCACACCTGCCATCATTACCAGAGCCTAGCCGTATAATTAATGTACAGCCATCTTGCCTTGTGGTGCCTTCCCAGTCATCAGCCACTTTTCAAGCTGGAAACAGTCCTGCTTCAGTCAATCAGAATTGCAGCTATAGCCGAAGTCCTATGATTGATTACAGTCTCCTGTCACCTCAATCAAATAATTCCTCATTGAATATTGGCCAAATATCACATGGGGATCTCAAAACCACAGGTGTAAGTGGGTACTCGGGCTCAGGTTCCATATCTCCTTTGTCATCATGCTCTGTAAATCCTGACAATACCTCTCAGCAAGGTCAAAGCTCAACCATGACAATTCGAGCTGCAAGACAATTACCAGGACTTGGTCCTAATATCTCTAACTTCCAAGGTTCCTATGGTGCTAAGTCAAGTGAAGTGCTTGATCAAGGACCTCTTAGGAATCTTGGGTTTGTTGGTAAATGTACTAGCATTCCAAGCCGGTTGGCTGTGGATGAATTTGAATCAACAATGAGCAACTTGGAACATGAAAAATTATATATGGAGACAAACGGTAATAAAGTGAAGCAGGAGCCAAACGGTAATGCAGTGAAGCAGGAGCCAAACGTTGAATTTATGGATAACGCCAAAGTTCTCATCCCAATATTACCACAATTGCCCCCAAATACAAGTGATCTCATGAGTGTTTTCACAGAATAGGTAACTTGGCTACTTGGATATGACATGAATTTGTTTATCCTTATTGCCTGTATATAGAAATTTCAATATGCTGTTGTTGCTGATATCAATCTTACTTGGACTGGGGATTTTACTTCATTAATTTAGTCTGATCTAAATATACAATTTGGCTAGCTTCATAGTTTTCGCATGTGCTTAGGATCATAATGTGGTCTTTTCTGTGGAGCTAGCAATCTCACTTCACGAACTGTTTTGCCTGCAGAACTAAATTTTAGTTTGTTTTGCTGGCATTGGTGGATGTTACACTCTTCTCTTTCTGTCCTTTTAATACTTACTCACTAAATTATTCAAGATATAAATACAAGTTGGTAGCACGAGTGTTTTGGATTATTATTACCTGAGTGGTCTAGTTGCTCAAAAATTCATTTCGTTTAGAGGACCATGCATCTTTTTATTGCTACTCTCCGTTTTGGTTTAGACTATCTATCTTATGCTGTAACCAACTGGATGCGCCAGTGATAGAAAATTTCATTTCCACGAGAGTCATTTTATGTGTGCACGTAGACTTATCAAATATAGCATTTGTAGATGATTTCTTTGCTTTTGCTGTCACTGAGACACTATTTTGCTATCACCATGTCTTATTGTGATATGATTTGAAATCTCCATGAGAACTGCATGTATGGTCTTTCATAGGTTGGTTCTCTAATCTAATTTCAATTCATTGCAGGTTTGTATTTGTGAGGTTCCCACAGCTAGAAAGAATTCGTTTCATATCACCAGAGAGTTCAGGAGGAGTTCGAATCTTAATTCCCACGGGTAGAGCTAGAGCAGATTTGTTTCGTAGCACCAGATTCAAGTTGAAGTCCGGGTATTATTTATTGTAGACTTTTTATTTATGGTGCCTGCGTCAGGCGCACTGTGGATCCTCCCCAGTATCCATCGTTTGGCAAATTTGTCATTTTGTGAAATTCCATTGAAATGCTGGGGTTGAAGTTGTAGAAGCACGAAGTGCTAGTATTATCTTCTAGTTAGCCTGTAGGCTGTAGGGAAAATAAGATTGTATCAGACCACAACAGCTTGAAATGCCTGTCCATCGTGATGTATCTTGCCGCCATAATTATGTAGTTACGTGGTTTAATGATGATAAATGATCATTTTTTAAACCATGCTTCTGATCCAGTATTTGTGCATTCCTTTCTGTTTTTTCCCTTGGACAATGGCAAATGATTACCTTCGGTCACATGCTGGGAAGATGTAGAGAGAATAATTTAACGAGTGTCTCGCTTCCAAGCATGACTAGGCTGGCCATATGATTAATTGCCTAGCAAGAAGAGATCAAAGGGAAAGATTTGTTTGCTTTCGTGCTGCTAATGGCATTGCTTGCTCTGATGGTTGGTCATGGAAGTACTGAAATTCGAAAGGAACAAGAGCTTCGTACAGCTGGTTAAAAAAGAGTAGAAGAAAAGGAAAAAAAAGGCAACAGCATTGGACGTCACGTTTCCCGCGGCAGGATTTTTGTGATTCTGTTCCCCCCTTGTTCAACTCGAATTCTCTCCTCTAATGCTCCTTTCTCTTTCTCCATGTGTGCCTTCTGAACCTTCCTCAGAGACTGCATAAACACTTGTCTTCCTCGATCTCTGTTTCGAACCAAAGCAGGTCCCTGCTAGAATCAGCCTGCGTTCCAAATGGAGAGAACCCAGGAAATTGCTTTGACCTAAATGAGGAAACCAGATGGGAAGCTTGGTTCTTCCACTGAGGTAGCTTTCTTGTGATGTAGAAGTAGTGCGATTGTGTTCATGTATTTAATTTTGGAAGATATTATTTTTATTTATTTATATTATTTTTAATGTTTCATGAAGACGAGTTTTATTTTTAAAAAATAAAAAATATTTATTTTTAGATTATATTTATAACTCATATTATAAGTTTGGTGAATTCATTTCTTGTTAATAAAAAATTATTCGTATTTTTCAAATCAATTAGGAATAAAATAATTATGAATAAATATATTAAAATATAATTCACTCTATTAAATGATATTTTATTATTGAAATGCATGTAAGACAAAAAACAATTATATAAAAATCTTATTAGTCTCTTCTAAAGTCTAAACAGCAACGCAAGAGAGATTGTCGAGTGCGTGTACAGGAAAACGAAGGGAGAGAAAAATCAAAGCACATAAAATCTCAACGATTCCTTGTTTGATTATTTTTCACACTCATCGTTGCGCACGTGGCCAATACACAACCGGTTTTTAACTTGACTTCCCGCTGTCGTTGAGTGAGAGGAAAACGTTTGCTTTCGTTCACGGGCTTAACGAACAACTACGGCACATATTTTACTCTAATCAGGGCCACGTGTTCTAGTTTTGTTCATTAATCATCAACACCATCCATATACACATCCTGTTCATTAACTTACGAAAACATTCAAGACCCGGTCCCTTTTATAAATGGAATAAAAGAAAATCAAGATTAATAATGTATAAGAAATAAATAATAATCTTAAATTTTAAATAATAGATTAATGAATCCAAACAAAAAAAAAAGAATAAAACTTTAAATAAAACTTTAAAGCAGAATAGGTGGTGTTCCTTTTAGGTGTTTTGATGAAGAATAAAATCTTGGCTTCTTAGAAAACATTTTAATGTTAATTGATGTTGTTTTCCGTGCTTGTCATCAAGGAATCATGCATTTATTTATTTATTTATTTTTTTTATTAAAGAGTCTTAATTTTGTTATCCCTTATTTTATATCATCCTCGACTTTCTTGAAAACTGAGAGCATGCTGCAAGTGGTGTTCCAAAGTTAACGGAAGGACTAACGGTGTAGCTAGACTTGAAGTACAGGGATTAAGATATATTTTTGATAAGGAACTCCTTCAGAAAAACTCAAGAGTACAGGGGCTTCCGAAGTTCCAGGCTCGTTAATCCTTCGAATTTTGACAAAAGGGCTGTGCAGAGTAATAATCATCGAGTCACTTTCCCATCCCAACTCTTTTGTCCTTTTAGTGTGGTCTCTGATTCCTTTTGTCCACGGGAACTCTCTCCTTCACATGCTCTTTTCCCCTTCGTCGCCGGTGTCTGGCGAATTTTAATGCTTTAAACTTTGAGACCTGCCGACTCCATACCCTTTTGAAGCCGAAGCAGACAGGCTTCTACTGGTATCATCAGCCTTCCTGCCTATAATGGACAAAACCCAACAAGTAATTGCACTGACCCAGCTGAGGAAATCAGTTGAAAAGCTTGGTTCTTCCACCGAGGTAGGTACCTTTCACATAATTCACCGACTCTAACACGCATAGCATTTACTTGCGCCTGTCCTTGTATGCATCGGTTCTTGATTTTCGGGGTTTGCATTTGTAGAAGTATGGGGACCCAACACTGGTGAGGTTCTTAATTGCAAGATCAATGGACCCAGAAAAGGCAGCAAAGATGTTTGCACAGTGGCTGAAATGGAGGGCTGCATTTGTTCCAAACGGGTCTATCCCAGATTCTGAAGTTCAAGATGAATTGAGACCAAGAAAAGTCTTTTTGCAGGGTCTGTCAAGGGATGGATACCCAGTGTTGCTCGTGAAAGCAAACAAGCATTTTCCCTCGAAGGATCAACTCCAATTTAAGAGTAATCACCCTGAATCTTATAATTTTACTGTTTCTATTACAGTTGATTAATGACTATCTTGTAACCATAATCCATGCATGCTATTAAAGCTCGGTTTTAGTGGTTAAAATTCTGGTTTGATTGGTGTCATGGTACTTTCAATCTAGATTGTTGCTACGGCCCATGGTACATATCAAAAAAGTTGTGACATAAAGGTGGGAGAATGAGCAGGACTTTTTGAACTGTGTCACTTGTTTGCTGTCCGAGAATCATGGGGCTTTAATATAGCTAGACTTCTTGGTGTATGTTTCTTTTCAATTTCAATATTGGATGATTCCATCTGGTATTGTACTCGCTATATGCTGTAGGTGTTTACTGCCTAAAGGAAATTAAAGATGGCCTTTTCTAAAAGATGATGTTCTTATTAAATCTGTAATTATCTGAAAAGCTTCAGAAAATGGGACCCTTCAATAAAAAAAATCGGAGCCTGGGCCAGTGACCCGAAAATCTCCAATCTGATAATCGCAAAACACTAAAGAGGATATTTATAAAGGATGGCCAAATTATTTAAGGGTATGGTGGGCCTATTTGTATTCTGGTTGCCCCAAAAGAAACGTTCATTTTTAACATTTATTTTCAACAAGCAACTTTCTTGTTTATGTCTTATATCATAGAAATGTGCTAGTTAAACTTATGAATCACTTGACATGTTAAAATTTTATTTTATAGTTTATTGGAGCAGGCACTTTCATTACTTGGTCTCATGGGTGAAAATTACCGCTTCTCAAAGATATTTCTTTCAAGTTTCTTTGTCCCCGTAGGCCTTCCTCTGGTCACCTATTGTTCTTCAAGAGTTTTATCCTAATCTGCTAATATCCTTCAGTAAATAAACTTCATATTTGTATTTTCATGCCCTTGGTGTTTGACCTGATAATGTTTCTTCAATTCTCACAACAACTGATTCTGTATCCACAGCTATTTTGCTCAGGAAAAGTGAACAGGGGACTCCTGTCTTTTCATTGGAGGCCACTCTGAAGCTGCTCCATAGAATGCTAGTACATGAACGACCTCTCTTCCATCCCCCCAAAAAACAGATAAATTTATAAACAAATTCCCCACCCCACCACCCTATGTGTGTGTGTCAGGAAGGCATCTGTGCTTATACTTTTTCCTCTCTTAGTGAACACGCACACTATTTACACATGGATTGGTCAGAGGTGATTTTTGCTCGGAACTATGGTGTATGATGTATTATATTAACAATAACAGGATAAGTGAATTGAAATGCAGCCGTAGTTATCCATTCTGAGAGCACCTTCAACCTGCTGTTCTCTGTATTTTCATACTAAGCCTAGGCTTACATTTAAAGGAAACAATAATTGAACTTGATAAACTGGCAAGTGAGCCTTCGACTCATTTTTGTTTTGCCTTTTCATGCAGAGTTTGTTGTTCATCTGCTAGACAAGGCCATTGCAAGGTACCATTTACTGAATGTGGTAAAAAAATTATGAATAGATGTTCCAGTATGAGGTCTCATTTAGAGGCATGGTTTAACAATTCAGGAGTGATTGTTTTGGGCTTGCCTCGTGTTATTTATTCTAATAGACAAAAGGATTCCAAGATTCTCTTTCTCTCGTATTAGATGTGTCCACAAATCTACAAAAGAAGCATATTCTTAAACTAGATGGCTATTACTTGATGATTTATATATTTCAAGAAAGATGGCTTATTGCTGTGACTTTATGCTATTTGCTCATTGTATTATGTATTGATAGCATGGAAATGTTACTGGAAACAATGGTAATAAAATCAAAGCCATCATTGCTTTTGACAACTGTTCTTAAAACCACTGGCAAAGAGAATTTTGTTGTTTAAGTGACGTGTACAGTTGTGACAAGTAGCTTATGTATGGAATACATGTGGAATGATGGAAAAGAGGGTAGGCTAAAAGATTATTGTTTTCAATGCTAGACTAGAAGGGGTTGACATGAAAGGACACAAGTATTCTTCTTTTCTTATGTACTTTGAAAAAAAAAAAAAAGATTTACAACTTAGTTTTCTTCTCAAGTGATGGTTTCTATATCAACACATGCAGTATTGGCTTCCTGAAGCAGTGCCAAGTCTATGTCCATTCAGATGAAGATCATGATATTTCTAGATGATTAGATAAATTATCTTAATAGAATTTCAGTTATATGCATCAGAAATTACTAAATGAACAAAGTGAGCAGAGGAGAAAATTTCGAATCTGAAATTTTATAACGTAAATGCATATACTTGAGAATTGCTACGAGCCAAGACTTGGAGGGGAAAAAAAAAAGAATCCAGCAATTGCATTTTGTTCTGGGAAACTAAAGAGGTGGATTGAAATTAGTTGTCAAGTGTTCTTGCATGCTGATATATTACTTTGAATCTTCATTCCTGATGCAATCGCATGTTGTTCTGGGAAACTAAAGAGGCAGATTGAAATTAGTTGTTCAGTGCTCTTGCATGCTGATATATTACTTTGAATCTTCATTCCTGATTTCAACTCTGATCTGGTTACTCAGGAAACATGATTCTTCATTTCAAGTAAATATAATGCATTTATTACTTCTATATAACATCCTCTTTTCCAAAATTGTTTTGTATGCCATATCTTCGTGTGGCATGCTTCCCAAAGTCTGTTACTCTGATCTATGGTAATACATTAATGGCATAAAGAAGTATAATGTGTTTTCTGACCTTGTTTCAGCTCATTCAAAGGAAGAGAAATAGGAAATGAAAAGTTGATTGCCATACTTGATCTGCAGCAAATTGCATATAAGAACATTGATGCGCGTGGATTGATCACCGGATTTCAACTTTTGCAGGTAACTATTTCATATGAAATTTTGACCACTAAAATATATTCCATCTGCCAAATGGCAATTGAAAGGAGCCTAAGAGTCAGAGTTTGCATACTGAAAAGATAGCTTAACACTTTTGATATTACACAGGAGATGGAGAATGAGGAAAATGAAAATTTTGGATGATAATTGAGAGCTTCCCATTGTATATTTAACGAGTCTATTTGCAATTCCCTTATTGTCAGAAAATGGTTATCAATTAAATGTGCATCGATACCAAAATACACTTGTAAACATTTGTAACAAAGAGACAGCACAGGTTTCGCCATAAAGTGTTTGCCTCTTTTTCGCCAGGTGCTGAAAGAAACAAAAAATTGCGTGTTGCCTAGATAAGGTAGCCTCAATTCAGGTATATATAATTGAGGAGATGAGGGAATTAAACCTGGATTTTAGAACTGATTTCATGGAAGCTGATGCTCATTACAGATCATTTATGTCTGTTCTGTATAAGATATAAAACTCTTCTTATCAATCTTAGTCTTGCATTTGATGAATGCCTAGTTATATTTATGCTTCAAGTGGGCGGTAATTTATGTTATTATCATGCCATGAGTGCTGGAGCTTATATGTTTTGTTTCTCTTATTGCTCCTCTGTGATATGCATCAAATGGTTTAAACATTCTAGTTCTGGTCTGGATTTTGTTTGATAACTCTGTTCAATTTTCAGCACCTCAAACTTACTACATGTTACATATGATGTCTATTAAGCATCGAGGATATATGCATACATTTGGAGTGCAATACAGAGAGCACATTTCACTAAAATCTGAATCCTCATTTCTTTAGTTTTAAAACTGCGTGTTTGGTCTGCTTGTACCATGTTTGTGCTGGTTCAGCTGCTCAGTAGCTTGATATACTTGGTTGTTTTGTTGTTACATATGGTTGTCATGGTTATTTTTCTGAATATATTCTTGTTGACTTCTAAGTTGAGTGAAGCTGGTGATGAAGGATGCGACTTTATCTGCTAGTAAATCTTCTCTTATGAAAAAATGAAATCTTTTCCATATGCTGTCTCCTGTTTTCCCTAATAGGTATATTTTTCTAAAACGATCTCAAGTGAAACTAGGCACAAACTTTTAGAATGACCTGGGTTCTGATTCAAACGTATTAAGTCAAACTCGAAGAAATCATGCTCAAAAGGACTTCTGTTCCATGAAGGGAAACATCAACTTTAGCTTATACCAAGTGATGCAACCTACACTTAAAAGAAAGGCTTGGATTGACTTATGAAGAGTGGTGGGAGGAAACAAAAAAGAAACAGCCCAAGTATTTGCTCAGAGAGATGATCTCAAGACAATTTTACCCATGTAATTACCGGAATAACCTGGATAAATAAACCTGAAATGCTTCCTGGATTCATTGCCATGACTCCCTGACAATAGAAAATAAAGCAACTACACAAAATTAAAAACACCTTTTCCTCCGAATCACTCTGTATTCCTTTTTTTTCCTGATAGGGAGATCTTCTTTCTAAAATTATAAATATAAAATTTTTGGCATAATGTGAATATGTTAGGATATGTGTTTGGTTCCATGGTGAACACATTTTAGTCATATCAGAATAAAGTTTGCTTCAAAAACTTATGTTCCATAAGGTACAATCTGGTGGAGTATACATGGTTGATTGCTGACTGGGAAAAATTCATTGCACTGTATGAATATCTAATTTCTTTATAATTTTTTTCAAGTAGGCTTACTATCCAGAGCGTTTGGCAAAGTGCTTCATTTTAAGTATGCCATGGTTCTTTGTTAGTGTTTGGAGGATGGTTTCTCGCTTCCTTGAGAAGGCCACATTGGAAAAGGTATCTTACATTGCTCAGACTCTACATCAGTTAAAGTCTATAGACTCATAGACCCTTGGAATCATAAGTGGATATCATTTGCAAAAGCGACTTGCTGTGGATCTATATACATCACTGAGTGCTTGTGCCATTTTCGTGATTATATGTCTCGAGGCATAACTATACCAGCATTTTCCCTTTTATTGGAAGTGTCACCTTTCATTCTTGCCAAAACATATTTTCACCCAACCCTTTCATGTATATTGTCCGCATTGTTTTTGGGAATACTGTATGCTGAGTTTCTAAAAGACAGGCTCCCTAATATCTGTGATAGAAAAAGGAAAACAGTGATGTTATTGGTTAAACTCATGTGAATCTTTTTCGTGTTTGTAATTACAGTTGGTATTATGACTTGCTTTCTAGAACCAAATTATTTTTTCAAGCTGGTTCTTCTTTTTTCTTTCCCGTGAATGGGTGGTACCTCCGCGGTGCATATATAGCTTGTATTCGCTTTGACTACCAAAAAAGAACAAAAAGAAACTAAGAGTTATTTTTGAAGTTAGCCAAGGATGATACATTGTTTAAGCTGATCTTCTATATTAAATTAGCTCGGTGGCTTGCTTTGTGGTGATGAATGCAGGTTGTGATAGTAACCAGTGAAGAAGAAAGAGATTTTTTTGTAAAGGAAATTGGTGAAGAAGTCTTGCCAGAAGAGTATGGTGGTCGAGCAATGCTTTTAGCTCCTGAAGATGTCACGGTGCCGCCGCTGGAGGGTTGATCCACATCATGTATTGAAGTAGCTGCTACTGCAGAGGCAGCTTATACGGCTGCTATATACGGACGGATATTCACCATTGGATGGTTAGCTAATTTCAATTTAAAGCATGCTGGTCAGTGTTGAGCAGTCACATGCTGAGATGCCTGCAAGTTACAATTAAATTGATTTAAACATAAGATAAAACTTAAACAACCATCAATAATGGTTGTGATTTCACTAGTATATATTGCTTTCAGCATTGCACTAACCACTATTGACGGTGTTTCCCAACTGTTTTCCAAAATATAACCTCAAGAAATCCTTACAAAAGGTCCTTTTTAGCTTTCTTAGTTCATGTAGCAGTGGATTAGCTTCCCACAATATTGTGCAGGAAAAGATTGTTCTGCTCTTTATTTATTTTATATATAAAAATATACCTCATATCCATTTTAACTAAGCATGTATATTTTTTAAAAAATAATTAAGAGTCTTTTTTTTAATTAATTTTTTAAAATTGCCACTGCAAAAACTATTTCAATACCAAATACAATTCTCATAAATCATTTTCTATGGAACACAATTTCCAAAAGAAATTCCTTTCACGACAAACAAATGTTCCTCCATCATCGAATCTGATTTGCTCATGTTATGAAGTGGGGGGTGGTTGGCGGGCGATATAAATAATGAAAATATACAGAAATAAAATAAAGGAGGCAAAAGCCAACAGGAGACCATACGCCTATAAAACTCACCACCATCCTGTCATAAGTCAAAACCCATAACTCAAAACAACCCACAGGTTCCCCAACCCTTCTCGTCTCCTTCTGTCAGCCGCCTCTCACTTTACTGTTTCTCTCTCAAATCTCTGTCTCCAAAACATGGCAAGTCTCGCTCACCCCAGCAGCCAAACCCACCTATTCACCAAGCTCTCCCATCAACCCAAAAA
>Ga0325414_1003708_pt1 | contig 15936 bp, 7 predicted proteins | sample PopdelMetagenome_8_FD_206183 | JGI IMG/M metagenome (GOLD analysis project Ga0325414, IMG submission 206183) | Populus deltoides microbial communities from Bellville, Georgia, United States - Leaf-PdKOR-R3 | ecosystem: Host-associated > Plants > Phyllosphere > Phylloplane/Leaf | place: USA...
AAGGGATTTAATTATTAAAGAGGAAGAAGAAAGAAGAAGATGAGATTATTTTCCATATCCATGAGCTGAGTTTCATCAAGGGGCAAACAGATGGTAATAGATCCTCAAATTCTACAAACAAGGTAATTGACGGGAAGGTAAAAATTGTTTCATATACACCCCAGAATCCAGATATCCATACCTATAGTATACATATTTCCGATTTGTGGAAAGATTTTTTTGCAAAAGGGCTTACTATTAATTTGTCTCTGTACAACATTAAAGAAAATTTGCTTTAGACTCTCTTTTTTTCTTTCCCACAACCTTATTCAGTATAATATGTGAAGGCCTTCGAGATCAAAGCCCGTCGCGGTTATATAAATTATAACCAGAGATAAGGGAGCTACCAGCATAGGCAATGAAAGCCAGGAAGGCCATGACAACCGAAACAGTTGCCATCTTTGTGAATTCATCTTTGCCCCAGTTAGATTGCCAGTCATCAACCCGAGTGGCTGATGATGATGATGCTGATACCAGAAGATATGCTAGTATCTGCCAATTTGAACCCAAAAAACAAACTATTCACTTTCAATATCAAAAAACAAAGGGGAAAAGAAATCATCATGCCTACTTGTATTCGTTATCAGTATACAAAAACTTAAAAGAAAAATAATTCTTTCTTTGTGCATGATTGTGTTTTCATTTGGTCCTAAAGATGTAAATTACATCCACTTGATTGATTTAGGCCTCCCAAACAACCCGAATACCTACGAGTCATTTGTGGCCAGATCTGCTTGAAATTGGTTGTGGTACAAGTAAAATGGATCTCCTGTCAGCCAGAAGTCATGGAAATCTCTGTTTAATGCCGAAACCAGGAAACATGGACTTGCAGTGAATTACAAGGAGGGGCAGATTGAATCAGCCACATGCTAGAACCTTGATTGGGGAAATCAAAGGTCACTCTCATTGCCCTGAATAGTCCCTACTCACTAGTCTACTTCAACTCCTGAGATCAACACAAGGGTGTTTGTCAGCACTGACTCTAGTTTAAGGAAATACTAATTTGTGGACTAAGCTGAAACTGAAATCCAACCCAAGTTAAACCCTGCTGCTACCATCATGCACAAACCACCATGGGAGTTCTGAGGGCACAACCGGCTATTCACAATAATGGTCCCAGAGAACTATGGTCCAAGGAAAAGAAATCTGGAAACAGTGCTACATTCAGCTGCCCTGTCTTTCTTTTCTTTTCTTTTCCCAGAATTTAGTAGTTGCTCTCACTATTCAAGCCCGAAACCTTTGGTCCCAATCTGAAGGCATCTATTGACTATCATTGAACCAAAAACAGGACATTTCACAAATTCTTAATAGCATCATCAGCCAAATTAACCTACTCTCCTTCCAGGAACAAGATAATCACCTATTGTAATGTACTCTTTCAATCAACAATTGTCCATGGAGAAATTACCAGCCATGAGATGAAAAGGGTATCTCCTCCATCCCTATAGTAACCTAGTGAAGATTCATCCTATGGCTAGAAAACTTCCAAGTTCGCATGCAAACAGCATATACTCCTCAAACTTACATCTATAACATAGACTCCGGAAAAAAAAAAAATTATTCCCCACATCATAACTTACAAAGAAAAATTAAAAGACAAAAAAGAAAGCACTTGCCAGAGCCTTAATAAACATGAAAACCATGTAACACAATAGTAACTAGCATAAGTATATAGCTACTCTGCATGAAGAAACAGAAGAAAAAAAAATCACAGTTTAACATAAATGAATCACCTGATCCATGAATAAGTTGAAGTGATGACGAAGATGGTGTCGAATCACATGTTTCCCTGTGGCTATGTGATAGGTTAAATCATAAGCTTGGAATCCGGCATACGCAAACCCAATCACATTCACAGCCAAACAATACCTGCACTTCCATCAATTTCCAAAATTAGAAATAAACCCCAAAGATTTTAACACACAATTAACCATAAAAACACACGAAAAAAAGAGAAGCAAATAATTAACAATAATTAATCACTACCTACCTGTACTCTTTATATCTATCGAAGGAATCACCACTCCATCCTTTAGTCTTATCAGCAGCCATAACAGAAAAAGATATCAAACACAAAACAATCTCACTAACCCTAAACCCTAACTCGCCAATCTTCATCTTCTCTTCTTTCCTCGACCCCCTCATCACCGAGGCGGTCGACCTCCCCTCCGGCCCCACCTGCTTCACTCCCGCAGCCGGTCCCTGCTCCCTCACCGCCCTGTTCAGCACCACCGCCGGCATCCCCTGCGGAGGCGCCGCGAGGTTATTCGGCGGGATAGGGGAAAGTGCGGGGGAGTACTGAGTAGACTTGTCGGTGACAGCAACGGATTTCTGGAGCGGAGGTTGTGGTTTCTCGGGTGAAGCGCTGGGAGAGCCGTAGGGAGGGGATTCGGGAGGGTCGCCTAGGTCGGATCGGAGAGGGGAGTCGTAACGGAGAGGGGAGATGGGTGATTCGAAGTGCGATAGGGACTCGGAGTTTGAAGAGGAGGATCGTCGAATTGGTAATTGAATTTTCTTCGATTTCCAATTGGACTTGATTGTTTCCATTTTCTTTTATTTTTTTGCTGATTTTGGTCTCGGTGGTGAATTCGAAGAATTTATTAATGGGATCCGAGTCCCTGTGTTCGTCGTCTGAGAAGAGTGAGGAAGAGAACAAAGTACAAAACTGCTAATCATAAAGAGAGATAAAGTTGGGGAAACCTTTTAATTACCCCCCAACTATATCAACTCTCTCTATCTAGTCCTCAAACAAATTATTTTCTCAATTGGGTCCCAAGAGTTTAAAAGAATTATCAGTTTTCCAAGGCATAATCTAACCGTGACATAGAAATAGCAATGTAAGCATGTCTTTTTGCAGGGAGGAGCATGTGAAGATCTTAGATGAAATTCTAATTGAGAATTTGGAGTCGATTGGGAAAAAATTTCTTTGGGGAGTCAATCGAGACAAGGTCCATACCAAGGGGACTTTTCTTACATTTGTTTAAAGAACGTTCGAAGAGGATGCTGCTTTATCATTATTTGTTTTTGAATTTTAAAAATATTTTTGAAAAACATTAAATTTTTTTATTTTTTTATTTTAAATTAATATTTTTATATATTTTTAGATAATTTTGATTTGGTATATTAAAAATAATTTTTAAATAAAAAATAATATTATTTTAATATATTTTTAAATAAAACAATTCTTTAAAAAATAACCATAATCAAGCTACAGTTGCGAGAAGATAAGCTTATGTTTTGATTCTGTCGACAAGAACACGTGGCATTGCCTAAAGAGGAGCTATGCTCTGATATTGTAGGGGTTCAATAAAGTGAGGTAAATCGTAGAATAAACAGGAAACAGGTCAAGAGTAGTTGTGTTTTTTGTGATGTGGCACCTCACTATTGGATGGAATGCTATGAAGGTACCGTTGGTTTTATAGTTGATTAGAAAAAGTTTTACTTAAAGAGACTGAGAGATTCCACGTTAAATAGAGCGCACTCCTGAGGGACAGACGGCAATAGAATTTATTTATTTATTTATTATACACATAAATGAAGAAAGGTGTGTTTGTTTTTACTTTTAAAAACAGTTTTTAAATTATTTTAAATTAAGTTTTTTTATGAGTTTATATTATTTTAATATATTAATATAAAAAATAAATTTTAAAAAATAAAAAATATATATTATTTTAATATATTAAAAAAATATTTTAAAAAATAACTAATATTACCATCACAAACACTATAAAAAATATTTTAAATTTTAATATTTTTTTGTTTTAAATTATTTTTTTATGACTTTATATCAATTTAATATACTATATCAAAAATAAATTTTATAAAATAAAAAAAAATTATTTTAATATATTTATAAAAAAACATTTAAAATCAACTAAGATCATAATCCTAAACACTATAAAAAAAATCATAAAGGAATGATGCTTTGAGATTTCTTTCCTAAATACCAAAATATGAATGTATTTATGTTCAGTGATATTTGTCAACAAACTTAAAAATTTAAATATTATTTATTCTCTATATGTTATGATAATACTTGTGTTGGGTCCAACTCTTTCTTATTCTTCAATACCAAGTACAGAAACAATGATGTTATTTCTACTATTGATTACTATAGTTGGGGTTTTCTACCTGTTCATGTTATTGAAAAAAAAACATGTTTTTTATTAATTTTTTTTAATTTTATTCTCTATCGTTTTATAAATTTTAAATTGATTGTCATAATTTGTTTCGGTTTATTTTTATAAAATTATTACAATCTAAAATAAATATTTTAGTATTTAGTTAGTGCTCAATTTTATTATCATATCATTAAATAAAAAATAATTTTAAAAATAAAGTTTTTAAATCTAATGGAGTTTATAATCCGAGTTGTGGATTTGACAAGATAAGTCGCGAAACTCGAGTCAACCCAATATGTCTTTGTCTTGATATTAAAAAAAATAATATCTTGAAATTCTTTTAAAAACAAACTATACTTTTATTAGTCATTTAATTTGTCTTTAAACTTGTTAAGTTGATTGGATCATGTGGGAGCAACTTTTATATGGGTTAATTTTAAATCTAAACTAGGTAAGGAATCGAGTAAGTAGGTTTCAAAGTTGACCCGTTGGATCAAATTTAATATAATGCTAAATGGGTTTTTTATTCCATCTTCCTTCTTTTTTTTATTGAATCTTTTTTTTACTTTTTTTTAATTCTACCATTCAACATTTAATTGATTTGAATTAGTCTTTATTATTTATTTTAGTTTACTTTTTATGAAGTTATCAACATTCTAAAATTAACATCTTGATATTTTATTGGCATTTAATTTTATGAGCGTCTATTTTTATTATCATATCATTAAGTAAAAATTAGTTTAAAAAATTGTTAAATCTAGTAAAATCCATAATTCAAGGCATGAGTTTGGCGTGTTAACACGCGAAGCTTGGATTAATTAATATATCATTATTTTAATATTAAAAAAATATCATCTTGAAATTTTTTTAAGTGAAAACATTTTTTTATCATTTATCTATATTGTTTTTAGATTTATTAAATCAATTAAATCACATCAAAAAAAACTCTCATATAAGTTAATTAAAATTTGGCTAGATAAAAAGTTAAATCAAAAAAATTTAAAGCTGATCAACTAAAATAAATTATTAATAATATAAAATAATTACTTCCAACCTAAATACTTTGTAATTTATGTTCAATTTTATTTTTATCTAGCCTGCAATATACCGAAGGCCAGGAAACTGGTTCATATTTCATTATTAGTAATTTTTGCTTATGACGGCATCATTTAATCTTTCCTAACATAGTTTTAAAACTCAATCTGATTTGACAGGTCAATTCAAGATATGGCTATCTTGGAACTGAAACTAAATTAGATTAAAAAAACAGAGAAAGAAAAAATCCGGCGACCCGGCAAGACCTGATTGCAACTCGTTAATTTTTGTTTTCTTAAAAAAACATTGACCTGAACAACCTGGTAACCCTGTCAAAATCCAGAACTCAGACCTTGAACCAAACCGGGTATAAAAACTATATTATCTAGTGCTCTTCCTACTAGAAAAAAAAAAAGTTAAAAAAAGAAGACGTGGGAGCAAAGTATTACTTCATTCATTTATTTAATGTAGAGATCTTCCAATTCGTTTAGATTAGCTTTTACCTGGTTAATTGAGGTCACTCAGCTTGGTTTTATCTGAGTCGGTAGGAATAAGTGAAGAGTTCACCTGTCTTATCACGCAACCTGATATTTTTATTTTTTTATTTTTTAAATAAATATTAACTAAAAAACATAAAATGCAGGGGGGATAACTGTGCAAACTGCAAAGTGTCATGTCTATCCACTCATAAAGCACTGTAAACAAACTATTTATAGTGCCATTTTTTTATCGTCCTTTTTCTTCTTTTTTTTTCCTTTTCTTTTTCTTTCTTTTTTAATTTGGCTCTTATTCAACCAAATTATAAGTCAATTTATTAGGAAAGAATTAGATTAAAAGACATGGGATCAAAGTAAAAAACATGTAAGGAATGAGTGGTTTTAAAACGTTTGGGAAAAATATTTATTGTAATCCCTAAACTTTACACATTATAAATATTAGATCCTTTTAGTTTTTAAAATTATAAGGAAAAGTCAATTTTAGTTTTTTTTTAAAATATGATTTAAGTAAGATTTTTGGTTTCGAGTTGATTTTGGGTTTTGAGATTTTTTTTTTTGGTTTTTTGAGACTACAAATGAGTTTATCATGCTGTCTATGATGTTTTGTAGATATTTTTGGTAAAAAAATAGGTTAAAAATTTGGTTTCTTGGTCGAAAAAACCATTAGCCATGTTTTTTCGGTCATTAAAATTGGGCAATACAAACGATGCGCCATCTGAATTTTTTTTTCAAAAAAATTAGGACGGATGACTACCTTAGCTACAAAAACATGAAAAAACACCAATCGAGCGAGTTTGCTTAGGCACAGGCCCTAATGAAATGGGTTAGGGAGACTAGGCTAGCTTGCTAGGATTTTAACAACACCTAGCTATTTCTTTTTAAAAGGAAAACATTTTTTTTTCTATTTTTTAAATAATAATGCTTTTTTTTATATTTTTTATAATTATTTTTTTATTTATATTTAAATTAATACTCATTCTCTCTCTTTTTTATTTTGTTTATAAAGCCTCTTTTAAATAAAATTTATTTTTGTTTATTTTATATGTATTTAATTTTTGAAGAGGTTTTTCTAATTTATTTATATTTTTTTATCTTTTGTGTAGATGAACTTTAGTTTTAAATAAAAATATTTATTTTAAGATAATATTTTTAATATGTGTAACCTTGTATAATGTTTTTTTTTTCATTTTATTTTATTCAATCAATTTAATGTGTGTGTCTATTTTTATTATCATTTAATTGAAAAAAAATATTAAAAAAATTAACAAAAACAATCAAGTAAATATCCCTTCTTGCGAGATTAAATATCTTAATTTACACTTGTTTCTCAATTTTTCTAGTTTTATTTTTATTTATTGTTTATGGCTTTTTTTTTTTCATTTATTAACACACATAGTTATCGATTTATTTGATTACATGTATGCATAAACTTTTTGATTTTTTATTAGAATTCTTTTAACTACAAAAACATATTGAAAAAACTCGTGTATTGTATATAATGTTTTTTGAAAAAAAAACTATTTCACCCATGATGAAGCTTGAATCAAGTATCTAATATTATTTCAAAGTACATTTAGGTATTACTATTTAAATATAACTTAAAAAAATAAAATTATTGTGTAAAGAGTCTTTATATTAATTTTATTAACATGTGATTTTAGAAGGTGCTATATGAAATTTAAAAAGAGAAATTTTAAAAAAGAAAAAGATAGATAGCCAATAATGAAAAAGAGACTTAACCAAATCAATATATAAATGAAGAAGTGTTTGGTATACCAGGCATTATAAATGTTTTTGTGAAGTAATTTGGTATATTTTTTAAGAGTTTAAAATTATTTTTTGTTATTTCCTATGTTGTTCTAGTGGATAAATTGTTTTTCCACTAAAAAAGATAGGATAAACTTGTTTAATTATTTGCACAAGGATTGTTATTTATGAAATGACTATATTGCCCTTCATATAAAATTAAGAATTTTTTTAAAAAAAGATCAAAATAAAAAAATAAAATCAACGGGTTTTATTTAGATCACGGGTCAACTCGAGTTTTGTTTAGGTCAACCCAAGTCTATCATTTCTCTATTTTTTTAACTCAAACTTCTTTTATTAACCTATTATATTGATTTACGAGTGGTGACCCAACTCACGGGTCGACTAGGGACAATGCTCATTGAATTGACCTAGAACAAGGCCTGGGGCACGAGTCTACTTGATCGTTGACATAGGTCAACGTAATGATAATGATAATGATGATTACTATTATAATTTTAAAACTCGACTCAAAGGTTTGCCGAGGATAAAGCTCGAGTCCTAGATTGAGAGAATCAACCTAGGTTGAGTCAAGTCAATGTAAAAATAAAAGTGGTTATTATTATAGTTTTAAAACACGACTGGGGGTCAACCCGGGGCAAGAACTGAGTTATGGGTCGGGAGAATTAACCCGAGTTAATTTAGATCAATGTAATGATAAAAATAGTTATTATCATAATTTAAAAATCTAAACAGAGAGTTGACCTGGGACAAGACTGAAGTCATGGGTTGGGAGGGTCAACCTAGGTTGACCCGAGTCAATATTAGGATAAAAATTGTTATTAGCATAGTTTTAAAGTTTGAACTGGGGCAATACCAGGGTCACAAGTTTGGAGGATCAACCCGAGTTAACCTAATTTTTTTTTAAATCAAAACAACCTCATTTTGACCAACAAAATTTTTTAAAAAAAATTGATTGATTTTGACCGATTCTTTATCCCAGATCAACCTGAGTTTTTGACTAGGTTAGGTGTGATTCATCCTTCCACTATTTAGTCTTTAAACTAGACAGATCCAGATCCTAGATCTGTCCGGTCCCAAACGGACGTGCTAGGCCAATCCAAGTTTTATAATTATAGTTATTATAATATTATTAATTTTGACACTCAATATAAATCAAAATGAAAAAAATTATATCCAATTTTTTTAAAAAAAATTATAAGTTTGACAATAATACATGTAAAGAATAAAATAGATTTTTTCATATTTTAAGTTGTATTTGAATATTGTTTTTAGATTTAATCAATATATACCAAACTACAGAGTTATTGGAGTTACAGATGTATAGGGTTGGTTACAGTCCGTCTAGCTCCAATCCTTGCCTTCCCGGACTGTAGTTCTGAACTGCCAAATATCGTGGGCTTAGATGCATTTGCAAATATCCCAAGGAAATTGTATAAAGAAGGAAGACATTTAAATGTATTTGTAGACGGGAGTAATAAAGGCAAATAATATGGACGACGGAGCGTGTCCTCTTGTTTTGTTTTCCCTTTGATTATCGAGTTGGATATTCTTGTATTCTTTTATTATTAGAACCCTTTCTAGATCAGTAGGATCTTCATTAGGTCATTATACCTGTAATGCTCCAGCTATCTTTTTAATGGATTCCATGTTTCATCCTCTATTTCAAAAAGAAAAAGAAAAAAGGAGTAGAGGGTGAGCTTTATCAATGGAGTCTTTTATACAGTGGGCAAAAGTAGAGTTCTTTAGCATTTCTTAAAGTAAAGTTCTTTCAATGGAGCTTTTACACAGTGGGCTTTCCCTTAGGCTAAAGACATGAATTCTTGCCTTTTCGTTTTCTTAGACTTGCTTGCATATCACCCCCAGCACTCGTACGCGTACAAAAACAACCTTGAGAAGAAACCCTATTAGATAATGGTGGATCTTGGCAAGTGGGTCTGCTTCACACCTTTCTTAGTTCAATCAACAAGCTAGCCAATTGGTTGTATGAGAAAATTGAGAATATACCCCCAAAAGCCACAAGAAAAGCATCAAATCTCTCTTTCTCCAAATTATCAGCATCAGTCACACCCTTTTTCTTCACAGATAGAATCCTTAATACCAGCGGCATTCTTTGCTTTTTTTACTTTCGAGAAATTTCACGCCCCATTTAGTATCTGTTTAGTTAATCGCTGCCACTTTTTCAAATACTCAAAAGAATTCCTTTCATTGCTGAGAGCACATTGATGCTGATAGCTTTATCAGTGACTCATAATTGTCAATGCTCTCTTCCATGAACAATCATTTCACAGAATGATTAAGCACACGTGCATCAAAATCAAGTTGCTGTACTACGAGCCTCATAATCATTAAGTGATATTTTTTTTTTTAACCTTCAGAGGAGCAACCCAGTCAAATGGCTTTTCCAATGCTTGTAATCGTCCATAAAGAAATCCCTTCAAAAGCTTCGCATTATTGTTTGTCAGGAAAAGAAAGCAGGACATATTGAACTGTCTACTAACCCTTCGAAAGCATCACACTTCATATATAGACCTCAGAGATGAAGAAAAGGAGAATAATTTATAGGTGAAGGCATATACAACGAAAACTGCCTGTCACTAAAGATTATAAAAAATATATGTAGGCTTAGTAATAGGATAAAGCTGCATTTCTCACACGTGGTTTACACAGGAACTCTCCCTTCAGTATTGAGCCGACACATTCTTCCGATGATAACAAATGTGGTTTAGTCTGGTAGTTTCAACCGGTTAAACAGCACAAGGAAACTTTGTTCAGGAACGACATAAAGGAAACCAAGATCTGCCCCTTTGACATATGGTCCGATGCCCTAAATGAAAGAATGGAAGGAGTTGAGAAAAACTACAAATAAAGACAAGAAGAACGCTAGCAAATATCTTGAGAACTTTTATTACCCTGCCATTAAGTTGAAGAAGTTCACCATCAACCCATTGTGGATTCTTGAAGCCAAACTCTGCTATTCTTCCTTGACCTTTGTAGCTTGCCACCTGGATAGAATTTTACAAACAATTGCATGCACTTTTAGATTTCCTGGCCAAGTTTGTGATGTGACAAATAATGTGAGAAGTATTCAGAAATGCCTGGCCTATAGTTGTTCATAGTCCACATTGTAGAACTGTAGGGTTATTAGATAAAGAGAATTAACTTTCCTCGTGTTTTTCACGAGACAGTGGTGCAATCACTACACATTTCCAAAGAACTAGTTTCAACATTCAGGGAAAAAAAAAAGGCTTCTTTCATGGTTATCAAAAGTTCCATTACGTTGTGAATTTCAAGAATTTTGGGTGAAGGAAAAATGCAATGGAAAGGAGAACAGAAACAAAGATAACAACAATGGCCTTGACCAAGCTATATTTGTGCTCAGAGATAGATAGAGAGAGATCCTCTAGCAAGTATAATTACCACTCCCAATTCATCTGGATACATCCCGCGGTTGGAATTGCGTCTTCCCTTCTCAATTCTAGCACGAAATGTGACCTAAACTTTGTAGTTGGTAAATTGGTCAGCATAAATTTTACATTGCTAGCATATAAAAATTAAGCGCGATGGCCAAACTTCAAGTAATAAAAAAAAATGCAAACCTGGCCAGCGGGGACATTAAGATCCCCAGTTAGCTTCACTGCCTCAACATACTCAAAGAACTCCACATCTGATGACTGGTCATCTCCATTATTCCAATGACCATATTTACGCTTCAATTGCACTATCTCAGTCCCATAAGGTCCAAATGCACCAACATACAGGCCTACAATTCAACCAACAGATTATAGCATCAATAATACACATCTTTTATTGCTTAAATCAAAAGATAGAAAAACATGTGTACAGAAACTCACCATCAAACGGATCTAAACTGCTATTAGAAGTTGTAATTCTACTGAAAGTTGTATACTCAGATAAACTGCTTTGCTTCTGTGCCTGACTAACAGCAAGTTTGACAATTTCACGGACATTTCTAGAAACCTGAGAATAAAATGAACAAAATAATCACTGATTGTCAACAAAATACAGTGATACAATCAAGTAGATTGGCTGCATCTAAGATTTTTGATCCTCAAACAATTCTCAAACTTCGGTTATCAATATCCATTCAGCATTAAGGAGGAAGAAAAACAAACTATTGAGATTGTCCAATCTGAAGCTGAAACAACAAGATAAAAACTTCACCATCTTCACAGTGAAGGTATTCACACAAAGTTTTGAAAAAATAGAGAGGTTTTTTCTGGCACTATTGCAAAACGTAAATGAAAATCAACAGTCTTCTATCTTGAACAGAGTGTTTTCTTCTTCAGAAAGGATAACAGGCAAATTTGTCCTCACATTTCATGAAAGGTACCACTTAGATCCCTGAAAAAAAATTGTTTGAATGTTACTAGTATAGTTGGTCCCACCTGTCAAAATTGATGATACAAATGGATGGAAATTTCCACCATGGCACATGAGATCAACTAAGAATTCTGTCTAAACATGGCATCTTAGATGACAGGGGCCCCACAGGCAAAATCTAGTATATTATATGTACTAATGGTTGGGAAGATGGCATGTAATGGTTATAAGTGCCAAATTTTTCCAGGTAACAGTGCACCCTTGTTCTTTTTCTCCAAGGATATAAATGGAAGCCTGATGTAAGATATTGTTCAGTACCCCAAAGAAACTAAAATTCCTATCTATATCAAGAGTGACTTCTATAACAACAATTGGAGGATGTCATGTAAATGGTATGAAAACCCTCCAACTATCAAAATTCCTGAATTCTATTCTCACCTTTGAAGAAACTTTGTCAGCACCCCAAAATGCCTTGGCAATATCTGAAGGCATAAGCTCAGAAACACCTTTAGCTGCTAAAGATGCCACTTTTGCCTTGGATGCTTTACTTTCTTTACTGCCAGAATCTAGACTTCCTTGAAAATGTAGTGTAAAAGAATCTTTCTCTATATTTTTAATTTCAGCTGGAAGACGCACATTCTCATCCTTGCTTGGAGTATCTTCATTGTTATGCACAACCCCACCAATAAAAAGCTTCGTGTCTAAATCCTTTCCATCCTTTGACGAATCATTAGTGCCTTTCAAAGCATCCTCATCAGGCTGTATCTCTTCTAAATTACTGGCATCATCTTCTGAATTTTCACTGGAACCTGTTTTATCACCATCTTCTTGCATCAACTGCTTCACAGAATCACTATCCTCCATCACTTCCCCTGTAGCATTAACGTTCATGACTTTTACTTTCAACCCTGGAATCTTATCTTTGAGAAAATTTATCACACTTTTTATCCCTTCCTCAGTTGCTTCTTCAATATTTATGCTCTTCTCCTCACTTTTATCTACCTTAACATCATTTGCCTGAACATCCACTACAGATGCATTCTCAGCTTTGGAAGTGGATGGAACTTGTGCAGATTTGGATGGGGAACTTGAGGAGTTTGTTGAACTTCCTTTAGCTCGTTGCAGACATACTACCTGTCAATGAATGCAATGTCAGAAAATTGGACATTTCATAAAAAATATTAAAGAGAACTGAAGATCCAAGACCAGATACTCCACTGAGGAGATGCCACATGACTAGAAGAATGAAAATGGCTAGAACAAAAATTACAAACTTCTGAAACACTTTCACCTATATAAGATCCTTCTTGTTGGAGATTCTCAGAACTTGTCAAAACATCTCCACCTATAATAAGATCCTTGGAAATTCTCATTGTTTTCATCACAATAACATATAGTTCCGACACATATATGAACACAGCACATGCATACATTCATGCATGGACACATCAATGTCTATGTGTATACAAACATACATATCAAAAATATAAAGAAAAGTAATTGACAGTTTTCCTTTTAACATTGCTGACAATTACAATACAAACATACATATCCAACAAAGCAAAAGGAAATATAAAGAAAAGTAATTGACAGTTTTCCTTTTAACATTTGCTGACAATTACTATAATTTTCTCCATGCCCAACACTACATGCCAACATCAACACGGTAAGCTACATATCTTTAAACTTTAGCACTGTACTCCTAAATTCAGATGCATATTAGCAGGCCAACCATCATAAGCCAAAAAGGAAATCTTCACCCAATGACAAAAACCCTCCTAGTGGCTAACCGGAACTATGAGATAGAGACAGTGGAAATGGAAACATGATTGGTTGAAAAGGCAAAAATGGAGACATAAAATAAATTTGTCTCCAAGATAATTTTTGACTGGATTTTTGTACTTTCAAAACAGAAACAAACAATATAGGGAGACATATCCCCCTTGTCTACACTGTCTGTCTTTTCCATGCCAAGACAGTAACCAAATGCTACCTTGACCTTGGAGTTCATAAAGAAAATAAGAGAAAAGAGATTAGCTCAACAGAGAGTTGATTCATTTGACTCTCTTTGATCAGCTGATGAACAAAACATCATTGCAACTCCTAAAGAATAAACAGAGCTGCACAATGTGTCACATGCATGTTGTTTACAAGCTCACACACCATAAAAGACTTGTTCTGTAATCAATGGGTATTCTAGATTACAAAATTTGCAGAACTTGATTATCACAATAAATTTTAAGCATAACCACTTGGCATGTGCCTCACAGCAAATTCATATTGCAGTTCTGACATTCTGTGCATGTGCGCTGTCTGCTCTTACTAGTCCCGAATCAATATGAGCACATCAACAAAGTGAGTATCATCCCGTCCCATGACTCTTCATATTGGCAATGCAGAGTATGAAGTCAACAAACTCAATTTGGTCGATAACTAGAGAATTTGAATTGAGGTACAATCTAAAAGGAGAAATGGCTCACCTGCATAACATACTTTTCTTCTTCATCTTTGACCACAAAAATTTCAAACAATGGAGTTCCAGGAGATGAATTGACCAACTGCCTGCAGCAAACAAGATTTTACAAAAATTGCTCCAGTGCATCAAACATTAATCAAGACAACAAAGATCCTTACCTTGGAGTATAACTCCGGCCAACAAATCTGCCCACATCTGGTGTTATGCGAACCAGTCTGCCAAAGGGATCATCAGAATCCGATGAGTAGCCCACCCACCAACCTACCTGTTAACTCAAAAAATAGAAGTTAAGTTGACATTGCAAGAAAGACAAAGGACTGATCTTTGAACATGAAAGGAGAGTTTAATTGGTTTTCAATATTCTGCTTATACGGTTGAAACCAGTCATGTTTAATAATTATCATCTGATGAAGACCCATACAGTGCCATCACAAGGAAATGTTAACAGGTGTGGTTGTGAGATTAATAAAGTGACATGATGATACAAGGCAGACACTTGAGGACAATATTTCATGCAAAGTGTCAGTACTGCCACTAATGGGATTTGTTTTCCCCAACAAGTCAATTGCAAGAAGATTAAACAAAATTATGTGATCTAATTTTGTTGGTTGATAGCCCGCATGAAACAATATGTGATCTACTTTGTTAGGCTAAATCTACACTCCAACAGAAAAACTCATGAAGGTAAGAGAAATATGAAATCAAACAGGACATGAATAAAGTCACAAAACAAAACCTAGGAGCTCTGTAATAAAAAGCAACCAGTCCATACTAATAGTTGAAGGCTTTCACATAAAATCTAAGGAAGCCATCCAAAGGAAGCAACTTAAACTAGTTTATCCCCTTCGTAATTAAACAACAGGGGTGCAACCAAAAAAAATTTCTTTAATTCTTGTCTAAGAATGCAGTTTACTATATTTACTCTCCAGCCCTTCCATCCAGGACAAGAAATGCCAATTGACAATTTCACTTGAAAACCTAAAGCAGATGATCTCTAACTGTAAGAGTAAGAATCAACAATAGTGTAGGGGCTATTGTAATTACCAATCCACTTCCTGTATATTTACACAATCTTGAAGCATCATGGTATCGTTCTTCATCTACTGCATTCTGCAGATAACAGAAAGTTTTTAGTAAGAGCCAAAAGTTTTGCATCCAGGTCCAGACTTCAAGGGACTGGTATAGAATTCCATGCACACAGTTCTAATGCCCCATATAGAGCTCAAACCTTCAGTTGAGACATTATTTGGGCTACATTATCCTTTGAAGTAGCTTCAGCAATGGCTATTTTCAACTTTGCAGCCTCTTGGAAGTCCTCATTTTCAATTGCATCTTCCAGTTGAAACTGAGAAAATGGCATTCAATTAAATAAATAAAAAAACAAGAAATATGGAATATGGATGTGCTAGAACTTCTTCCTTTGATACCTGAGCAGCTACAAATGGAAATGGACAGATCCAAATTACTTGAGACCATTACCAGAGACAAATAAATGCTTAATATGCAGTCATAATTCATCACTCATCAGGCATGTAATCTTACTTCATTATAGAGGAAAACCAGTACTTTGATTTTCAAAAGTTGATTGGCAATCTACAAGTTTTTGCAGAGTCAATTATCAGATGGGCATATCAGAACACATTGGCTCTAAAAATAC
>Ga0325414_1003711_pt1 | contig 15932 bp, 12 predicted proteins | sample PopdelMetagenome_8_FD_206183 | JGI IMG/M metagenome (GOLD analysis project Ga0325414, IMG submission 206183) | Populus deltoides microbial communities from Bellville, Georgia, United States - Leaf-PdKOR-R3 | ecosystem: Host-associated > Plants > Phyllosphere > Phylloplane/Leaf | place: USA...
AGAGATATTGAGATAATTGTTAATAGACATTGTCTTGTTTCTTTTTTAATAGCTCAAAAACACATTAATAGTGCTTGGTGTGATGTAGTATTAATGGATGTTTGTCATGTTCTGCTGGGGAGGCCATGGTAGTTTGATAAGAGTGGTTCATGATGGTAGAAAGAATACATATACCCTTAACATTAAAGGGAAGCGTATAGTTCTAAAACCTATAAGGGAGAATATGCAGACGAAGACTGAGAGTGAGAAGAATTTATTATCCTTATCACAGTTTATGGAGGAGTAAGCGAGTGATGTTTGCCCTAATACCTATGAGTATAATCAATGAAAAGGAAAAAAAGGATGACGATCTTGAAGAGGCATGAGGTGTGTTAAAGAGAATTTTTAGATTTGGTATTGGATGAATTGCCCCAAGGTTTACCTCTTATGAGAGAGATATAACACCAGATTAACTTGATGTTGGGTTCTAGCCTGTCAAACAAAACAGGTTATAGACTTTAGGGCTTGTTTGTTTTTTTAGTTTCAAAAGCGCTTTTGAAAAAAATTGAATTTTATTTTATTTTTTCTTTGCTTCAAATTAATATTTTTACGGGTTTTTAGATTATTTTAATGTGCTTATGTCAAAAATAATTTTTTAAAAATAAAAAAAAATATTTTGATGTATTTTCAAGCGAAAAACACTTGAAAAATAATCGTTGTCACAGTCTCAAACACTCTCTTAGCCCTAAAGAAGCGAAAAAGTTATAGAGGCAAGTGGAGGAGTTGCTAAAGAAAGGGTATATTCATGAAAGTATAAGTTTTTGTGTCCAGTTAGCCCTTTTAGTCCAAAAAAAGAAAAAAAAAAACAGGTCATAGAGTATATGTGCAGGCAATCAGGCTATCAACCAGATCACAATAAAATGTAGGTTCTCCATACTATGTCTAGATGGCATGTTAGACTAGTTAGCAGGGTCTAAAGTATTATCCAAGATTGATCTCAAGAGTGAGTATCATCATATCAGAATTAAACTAAGAGATGAAAGGAAGATAACCTTCAAAACTCCCCATGATTTATATGAATGAATGGTTATGCCATTTAGACTGTCCAATGCTCTTAACACATTCATAAGATTCATGTATAAGGTATTGAGGTCATTCATGGGCAAATTCATTGTAGTTTATGTCAGCAATATTTTAATTTATAGTCTCACTTTGAAGTCTCATTTAGAGCACTTAAGGGTTGTTTTTAATACTTTGAGAAAGAAACTATTATATGTCAATAGAAAAAGTGTAAGTTCTTTATTGATACTGTTGCTTTTTTGGGTTTTATTGTGTTTGTTAATGGTGTTTAGGCTAATTAAAGTAAGATTCTTATAAATGTGGAGTGGCCTACACTGAAAAGCATCCATAATGCTCAAAGTCTTCATATCCTTACATCTTTTTATAGAAGACTCATAAGGAATTATACTTCCATTATTGCAACCATTATAAAGTGCCTAAAAGGAAGTATTTTTCAGTAGACAAATGGGACTGAAACAAGTCTCGGTTAGTGAAGCGGAAGATGACTGAAGCTCTAGTATTGGTATTACTAGACTTTAAGAAACCATTTGAATTTAATTATGATACATCCATAGTTGGCATTAGGGGAGTTCTTTCCCATGGTGGGCTTTCAATCACCTTTTTTGATCTATAGTTTTATGTTATTGTTCAAATATGAAGTATTGGAGACACTACCTTGTGCAAAATGAGTTTATTATAATTACAGATCATGAAGCTCTAAAGTACATCAATGAATAACATCAAGGGAAATGAGTGTCATTCCTACAGGAGTTCACCTTTTCATTAAGGCATTAATCAGAAAGCATAAACGAAGTGGTTGATGCTCTCAATAGGAGAGTTACCTTGCTTAGCATCATACACACACATGTGCCAAGATTTGGTACTTTACATCATACGTGTACGACATCATGACAATCATCCTCCTAGATCAAGGACCTCTGTGGTGATATGGGTGAAAAGAACAAGGAATTCTTGTCCTTTATCAGTAAAAAAAAGGAATGGAAGTCACCACCTAGTATTTTGGTCACTAGAAAACTTAACTGGTCTTAGATTCTAGATAAGAGAACTGATTATGTAAAAGAAATGTATTAGAACCCCTAGTAGTGTCTTATCTGAAGGAAGCTGCATTGTTTATTTGTTTGATATAAACTAAGGTAATGTTGTATTTTCTAATCGTTGATCTTTCTAATGGTTTAATAAAAGTTCTCCTCAGTAGAGAGGTTCTTATCTGATCAGGTTAAAATTTAATTATTTTAATGTCAAAACATAAAAACAAAAGGAAATGTTTTTTTTATTTAACATTAAATGAAATTGTTGGAAAAACATGTGAGGGACCCATAAATAATTCTAAAATGGTCCTTGAATGTTTTAAGAATTTTTTGAAATTATTTTTGGGGCCTGTTTGGCAAAGGCACAAAAAATGAGAAAATAAAGCTTGCTAGAAAATTATTAGGGCGTCTCTTCCAAACACGCCCTTAACTAAAACTCACAGGTTAAAAAATTGTCTTAAGGCTATGTTTGGAACACACACCTTAAGAACACAATAAAATGTTTTTTCCGTTGGTTAAAACTTTACTAGCCAAAGATGCTCTGATCTTAGGAATGGGCTTAACTCAAGTAGTGGTGAGCAAAAAAACCAAAGAACCAATTAAACCGAGAAAAAAAATAACCACAAAACCAAATCGACAAAAAACAAATTAATCGATTATAAATTAAAAAAAAAGTTTTGGTTCGGTTTTAGTTTTTAAAATCTGAATCCGATTGAATTGAATTGAACCAAACTGGTACAACCAAGTCAGCACTTGAAAAAAAATAGGTATAAGTAGGATATTTTTTTATAACCTTAAACCTAAATCAGTATTTCTTAAGACAAAATTAGTTGCCCCCTCCATTTGCTCTATATGTCTCTTGTCTCTCAAATTTTCCTCCATGCTCCATAATTGTTAAGCTTCATGCTCCTCAGTCCTCTCAATCAAAAGCACACCTCTCTTTACTTTTTCTTTTAATTTTTTTTATCCTATTTCTTTCTATTTCTTACATAAACTTGTAATTGTTATGCAATTTCTCGTGCAAATGTAACTAAAGAAGATTATTTTGTTGAACTAGCAGAATGCCTTTTTGTGCTCTCCTTAATGTTGGTCTTGTGAGGACAACAATTAGGAATCGGGTTTGGTTATTTATTAAAGAGACTGAGTATAATATTGCTAGGCACTTGATGGGTGGTAAAGATCTATGTAGAGTATTTGTAATTGGTTTTCTCTTTTTCAAAGAATAATGATTTGATGATTTTACATTTCAATAATAGATATCCTTTGATCTTCCCTTATTTTTTTTGCAGCCAAATTACTTCTTTTTTTTTCTTTTTGTTTCATGTACCTTTTCATAAAGTTTAATATTTGGGTAAGGATCTAACAAAAAAAAAAAAATTTGGGGTTGAATTTCTAGATATCACGCATGCCTAACTAGCTTAAGAAAGAGCCATGTTTGTTGAGAAAGCTATGTCTCAGAAAAAAGGCATAGAGTTGAAAAAATAGAAGCAAGTAAAAAATTAGAAACCCTTAAAAATATGGCCAATGAAAAAGACCAGAAAAAAACTCAATTGAAATAATTTTGTTTTGAACTGGTTTTCGATTAGGTTCAGTTTGAAAACTTGAAAAAAATAATTTTGATTTGGTTATTTATTTTGATCCAAAATCAAACTGAATAAAAAATGATAGCCTTAAGCCTAGCCACGTGGGCTTGGCTTCCTAGCCTGAAGTCCAAGCCCATAAACATAATCCAAAACAGAAACAAAACAAACAAGAGTTTTTACTTGAATTTAACGAAGAACATGAACACCATAAAAGGAACCTAGAAACATAGGTTTGATTTTATACTAGATATAAGAAATCCAAATTTATATGAAGGTTGGAAATCATACAAGGATTAAAAATTTAACATCTATTCACTTTAATTATCAATGAATTATCATGATTTGGTAAAAAAAAAAAGGTTTCAGTTCAAATTGAAATCCTAAGATTAAAACCCTAAAAAAGATTAAAAATTTAACATCTATTTTTCACATTCTTAACCATAAATAACATGCATTTGGCTTAAGCAAACCCAACTAACCATTACCAATGGTCTAATAAAATCAGTAACAAACATAAACAAAATTTCAACATATATTGCCACAATGACTTTATTGACTATTTTGAACATCAAAACATGCTAAAAATATATCTCACACTAACATTATCACCTTAAAAACAATCAAAATCATCCAACAAAACCTTGAACAACACTTAAACACACATATACATATTAAAACATGGCATGGTTAAACATCTAAAAAAACATCCATTCCATTTAAACTAATAAATGGCTTTAAGAGAATGCATAATGAACACTCAATGCTGAAGATAATAATAAGAATAGAATGGAAAGGGAGAGGGTGTGCTCATTGAGCTACACCCTTTCTTAAAAGTTGAATGTTTACCTTATCTAATGATTGTTGCCTCCTTGATATCTTTCCTTGAGTTATGATGGTGAATGGAAGTGTAGAGAACTAGTAACAATGGTGAGGATGGGTGGTTGAAAGGCTAATCTCTCTTTTTTGTTTCTTCTCCTTTGTTATAGCCTTATGCATGATTTTTTAAAAGAACAATAGAGATCATTCAGGGGCCATGAGATGGACTATTTTCACACATTGATGTTGAAGAATCAATCCAAGCCATTCATTGAGGTTGAGGATCATGCTTTGTAGTGTTTCAGAGCTGATAAAAGGAGTAAACTGGCACGCATGACTAGTTGGGATGTGGGTTTTAGACTCTTGTAGCAGCGGCTTCAGGGCTGCAAAAGAGGTTTTGTTTTGTCAGGGTAAGAGTACAATATACAGGGTGTGATGGGCTATGTTCCTTGTCTTGTTTGGGGAAAGGATGAGGGAGATTTTAAGCTTGGAAGATGGTAATAAAACAACCTTCTTTTAAAGCTTTTAAAGGAAGAAGATCAATAATGGCCATACAACAAGTTGTGTGGCCCTCTTTAATTCTTTTTGTCCAAGACTAATCAAAACGACGTTGTTTTGGCCACACAACAAGCCATTCATTGAGGTTGAAAAAGGGAGTACACTAGCAGGTATGACTAGTTGGGGTATTGGTTATGGCCTCTGATAGCATCGCCTTCAGGGCTACAAAAGAGGTTTTGTTTTGTCCGGATAAGAGTACAATATACAGGGTGTGATGGGCTATGTTTCTTGTCTTTTTTTAGGAATGGATAAGGGAGATTTTAGGCTTGGAAGATTGCAACAAACCAACCTCTTTTCAGGGCTTCTTGAGGAAGAAGATCAACAGTGGCCACATAACAAGTCGTGTGGCCCTCTTTATTCTTTTTGTTCAAGACTAATCAAAATTGCATTTTTTGAACCAAAACAAACCGTTTTAGTCAAAACACACCTTTATATTTAAATGAAACAATGTCATTTTGATAACCCTAGGTTAATTAGGGTTTTTAAATTGGAATTTGACTAAAATTCAATTTAGTTCTTGCTCTCTTGATTTCTTTTAATTTCACCCCTACTAAAATCAATTACCAACCCCAAAGTTTAATGATTTTTTTACTTTATTCCTTGGTTTCTGATTTATAAAAATTAACCCTCAATTGATCATTTAAATTTTATTTTTTTTCAATTTGGCCCTCGATTTTATTGATTTCAGTCCTTGAATTTACACACCTTTCACACTTTGGTCTTTGGTTTTGATTTCTTCAATCAAGTCCCTAATTATCCATAAAATTTTAATATTTATACAATTAAGCCTCTGATTTGACCAAATTAGCTTTATGAAATTGCAATGTAACCTCTAGAATGCAATTTCTTTCAATTAAAGCCCAAATTCAACTCAAAAATAATTTTTTATTGCAATTAAACCCTCATTAAATTCCATTAAACCAAGAAAAATTCCAATTGAGTTTTCAAACATCCAATTTTGAATTATCCTTCCCTAATTAATTTTTCTCTTATCAATAGAGCATTCATCTCTCAAAATTGAACTGTCAATTCTCCAACTTTGTATATTTTGATCCTCCTCAACAAGGCTTTGGTAATTTTTTTTAACATTATTCATATTTTTCTAAGTGATATATATATATATATATATATATATATATATATTTTTTTTTTTTTTTATTTTCCATTTTTTACATTTTTTTTATTTTCGTTTTTTCTGATTTTTTATATGCGGGCCCTAAAAAATGGGTAACAACACTTTCTATGAACTGTATTCGGGTGTTTTCTCATTCTATTAGATTTAGGTCAAGTTATTCAAAAAAGATAAACAAGATAACTTTATGCTTGAGAATAGTTTTCTTTTTCGTGGTTTGTAGTTTTGTATTCCAGTTTGTTCTTTGCGTGAACATATCATTCATGAATTACATTGTGAAGGGCATTTTGGATGAGATAAGATACTGGCTCTAGTGTCCGCAGACTATTATTGGCCTAAGTTACCAAGTCAAGTTTCCAACTTTATCAAGACGTGTGTTGTTTGTCAAAGGTCTAAAGGGTCTTATCGATTACTGGGTTTTACACCCTATTACCAGTTCCTGATGCTCTATGGCTAAACATGAGCTTGAATTTTATATTAGGCTTATCTTATACACAACATGCCATAAACTCTTTTTTTTTTTTGTTGATAGGTTCTTAAAGATAGTCCATTTCATAGCTTGTCGAAAGACAATGGATGTATCTCGAGTAGCTTAACTTTACTTAAATAAGATATTTTGTTTGCATGGCATTTCTAGGTCCACCACTTCGGATAGGGATGTCAAATTCAGGAGTAGTTTCTAGAAGAGTTTGTGGAGAAGGATGAGAACTCAATTGAACTTTAGCAGTGCTTATTATCCTCAGACAAATAGGTAGATAGAGGTAGTTAATCACAGTCTTGATAACTTACTACGAATCCTAGTTTGGGATATGGCATTACCATAAATGGAGTTCTCTTATAATAGGTCTCGGAATCAGACCACCCAACTAAGTCTCTTTGACACCATCTATGGAAAGAATCCTTTAAGAGTACTAGAGCTAATTCTCATACCTCGTATCAGATGATCGAGCATCCAAGCTATAAATATGGCAAACTACTTGCATAACATTTATGACTAGGTCAAGTAGACAATTAGCAATAACAATGCCAAGTATAAAGCCCTGGCTTATACTCATTGTAAGAGGGTAGTGTTTGAGGTTGGTGATTTGGTATGGGCAGTTCTTACACTTGACAAGTTTCCAGTGGGTGGGTGTAACAAGTTGAAGAAAATGAAAATAGGCCCCTATAAGGTGTTGCAGAAGATAAATAATAATGCTTACAGGATTCATCAACCTCATCATCTAAAGACTTCTTATTTCTTCAATGTCTAGCACTTGATATCTTATTAAGAGGAGGATAGAACTTGAGGATTAGTTCTCTCCAACCCATAAAGTCTGATGTAGATGGGCTTGCAATAACAAGTGAATCTAAGTAGTCAGGTATAAATATGTCATAAATAGATAAGGATTTGATCTAATTAGATTATATGGATGGCCTAATAGATACATTTATAGACTAGTTGGACAGGTATAGGTGCAAGAAAAGGTATGGTAGCTCCAAACTAGAATGATGGCTAAAAAAGGCTTAACTTTTAATCCAATTATTGGATCGTGTAGAAAGTCTTACAAGAGCCTTTGGAGGTTGTTTTCCCTACAGTAGCCACCACGTTGCCATGCAAACCTTAAGATATTTAGATATCAGAAATCCCATCCAAACCCCCAGTTTTGGAATTTTTGTTATTTTCCATGTGTATTTTAGGTTTCTTGTTTTATTTTGGATTTTATGCTTCTTTCCTTTGTATTTTTGGATTTTTTTTTGTTTCCTAGTAAGTAAGGTTTCTTGTTTGGTTAAGCTTTTATAAACTTTCTAAGGTGGTAGTCTTTATTGTTATTATTTTAAAGAGAATAAACCTTCGAATTTGGTGTTCACATCTGCAGCAACCCCTTTCACTCATCAAAATTCTGTGTTTTAATTTGTAGCTATCTTTAGCTTTCGCCTGCATCAAGATTGCACCTGCAGGGAAAATGTGTGGGGAAGTAAAGTGATCCAGGAACATTCCAAGGAAAAAATTTACTCTAAAAAACTATTTAAGCTTCTAACTTGTCAATCAACATAACGACTACTCATCACTTAAAGATTAAAAAAAAAAACTCAATTTTTCATAAGATTAATATTCTGGATAGTTCAACTATATTTGTTCCATATTTAAACTTCTTTGTATATAGAAAGAAAAAGAACAGTCAAAATGTACCTCTCACCAAAGCGTGATAATATAACCTCTAACATTGAAACCATTAAAGTTTTTCAAGCTGAGAATAATGATGTTGACATATGCTTATGTATTTTTTTGAAAAATAGCATAGTTTGATAAAAGTTTTGGAAAAATAACTTATGTTAAAAAAGTATTTGGAAAATAGCACAGCTTGAACACAATTATGTTTCTTAATATTGATTTTATACATAACTGCTATTTAAAACACAATTATGAATGTTTCAAAACATCTTTCTTTTGCAAATTCATTAACTTTAACAAAAGTCAACCAATATTTTATGAAGATTTAGTGGCCAAAAAATGGGATTGAATATCCAATGGCCAAGAAGAAAGATAAGATAAGATAAGGTGATGTGGCAGGAGAGAAAAATGATGGGGAAGAAAAAGGAAGGAAAGAAAGAAAGGGTCATCGAGGACATATCGGGACTCTGTTTTCAACACACTCAGTATCATTAGAAAGATCTCAATAAAACTATTTCAACTACACATTAAAAGAACACCAAAGGAGGTTGTAATTAAACCTAAATAAACACCGAACAAAACCCCTAATAAATTACTACTTTATCTGGTGGTCTTTCAAGGTGTGATTATAATCGTCTAGTTGAAATCTTTCTAATGGTGTTAGATGTGTCAAAAACAGAGCTCTAGTGTGTCCTAATTGACCCATTTTTTCTTGGCAATAGGATCTGAAATCTCATTTCTTAGCCATTAAATCTTCATAAAATTTTGAATTGATTTTTTTATGCAATTGAATTGAGAGGAACATGGTTTTTAGAACAATTGTTATTCCCAATAGAGGTTGTATTCAACTTCTACTCTCAACAACGAATGTGTTCAAATTGTGTTGTTTTCCTAATATTTTTAAACATGTGTTATTTTTCTAAAACTTTTATAAAAATGTGTTAGAATTTTAAAATACCCTAATTCCTACACAGTCAAACAAAAATACACAAAATAATTGTTAAAATCTTAGTTGTCGATGAAAGAGTGAATGTAGGTTTCATCTCATTTTTTTTTTTTGAATAAATCATGAAATATATGTCTCATAGTTATTAGGCGAACATTACAAAGTTGATATCTAAAAGTTAAAATTGTTTGAGAACATACACTAAAGACATCATAAAATCATCATCACCATAAAGATGCAAGTTGCATCACTTCATCAAGTCAAGAGAAACAAATTTGATACCTTCAGACAGTTTGGTTAGGCCCCTCGCGACCTTCAACTTGGTTTTTCTGGCAAGTTATAAGAATGGATTTAATCTCATTCACTTTCAGATTAGATCATTAGGATGTCACATCCACGGAACCCTCTTCTGTTGGTTCTAGTTTAAACCAAATTGAACTAGATCCTTAATTATAAACATAAAAATACTTCTCGTGTACAGTTGAAGCCTATCTCATTTAAAAGAGAAGGGAAAGAAAAAAAAGGAAAAGAAAAGGGTATCACCCTCAAATCAAAGATCCTTAGCAAATGCTTCTAAAGGAAAAAGATTACGCTATTATGTAGTAAGGAAACCGCAACAAAAAGGATTTTTAAGCTTAAAGTGGCCTGAAAATTCTTACCCATTAATTAACGGGTGGCTTTGGAATATAAAATTTATACACAGTGATGAAATTATAATTTCTTCACTTTATTTTGTTCATTATGAGTGATGACTTAATGGCATTTAGCCATGAATAATCTCTATAATTTCAAAAACTTGTGCTACATATGAACAATTAAAGTATGGAAGGAAACAAAAGGGTATACCAGCTACATAATCACGACCCCCTACAGACTGTAAGATTGCAGTTCTATTATGATTGAGGGATAAATAAAGCTAAGCAGATGTGTTGATTTCAGATGAAATAATTAAACCCAAAGACAACCACTAGACTCTTCTTTCGGATGATTTTCTAAACCTAGATCATAATTTAAATGATGAACTCATTATTCATGATTCTCGTGATTTTGATATCGAATAGCTTCATAATAGTTTAGTTGGGTGGATATCTGAAGGTAGGGACTATAAACAGATTCAACAATAATTAATCCAGACTGGATTACATTTTAGTGGCCACTCAAGTTCTTATTCTGTTTGATGACCATGATGTTATGATGAATGCTTTTACTGCAAAAGAAAGAAAGAAAAAAGAAATCTGGCCGAGTTTCTTCACCAAGATACGACAATAGCTCCCATTAGATTGTGCTGCAGATAGATTAGCATGGATCTCCATTACAAATCTACCAATATCTGGATGGAATATGACTTGTCTCACAAAATGGTTACAAGATATGGGCAGACTAATAGGGTATGACAAAATCAGCCTAAGATTCTCTTCATTGTATGTTATACGACTTCTTATTGGCACCCAGAATTCTGATAGTCTACATTCTGAAGTGATGTTAAGGCTGAATGGTGATGATTATCGTATTACAATCTCTGAGACTGATTCTCTACCTTCTTTACCTTACCCGGATAATGATTTAATACCATACAGTATATATACTTTTTTTGGAAACACTGCAGCAGGTTGAAGATGACGAGTCAGATGATTAGTCTGAAAATTTAGATAGATCAGGGAATGTGGAAAAGAATGTGGATGTTGTACCTATTCTCCCAATCAGTATACCTCAAGTGGTCGACTACGAGATTCAACATACATTCTTGATGTATAACACACATTGGAGTGGTGATAAATCCTCAGAGAGAATCATGGAACAAGAGCATTTATTCCCAGAAATTTTAGGATTGTATGTGTTGAAAGTAAACTAATTTTTGGAAATTAGTTTATCTAGTCAACTGGTTGAGACTAAGTAACTGGTTGGATTAAATAAATCGATCGACCGGTTCAGTCGGCGAAATACAATTCTTGTTCAAATTAGAATTTCCTTGTATTAGTTTAATTCCTTGATTATTTAGGACTTTTATGCCTATAAAATGGCTTGTAATTCAAAATTATTTAGCACAAAAGGAGAGAATAGCTAAGAGAGCTTAGAAAGAAACATTTAATAAAAGTATACATTTCTCACAATCTTCTTCTTGTTCTTGAGTTTTTGACTTTGCATTACTGTTTTTGATCTTATACCATACTCATCCTTCTTTCACAAGTGGTATCAGAGTTTAGGTTTGATTATTTAATATGGTTAATGAAAACTTCCCACTTCATTATCCTAGGTTGACAAAGAAAAACTATGAAACTTGGTGTATTCAAGTAAAACTTGGTTAGGTTCCTAATATGTATGAGAGACAGTTGAAAAAAACTTTAAGGAGCCTATAGATGAAGCAACATTGACTTTATTCTAGAGGGAGGTCGTACAAAAGGCACGAAGAAAGGATCAACAAGCACTAACAATCATCCAGCATTGTCTAGATGATACCATTTTTGAGATAGTGGCAAATACAACCACCGCAAAACAAGCATAAAAAGTTTTGCAAGAATCAAACCAAGAAGCTGACAATGTGAGGAAGGTATGTTTACAAAAGTTATGTGGTGACTTTGAAAAGTTACATATGCTTGAATCGAAGAATATTTCAGAATACTTTGCAAGAGTATTGGCCATATACAATCAGATGAAGAGATATAGGGAGAAGATGGAAGAGACACGTGTGGTAAAGAGATCTTATGCTCACTGCAAAAGAAGTTTTATTATGTGGTGGTCATGATAGAGGAGTCGTAAAATATAGATATTCTTTCAATTCAAGGTCTCATGGGAAAATTATAAGCCCATGAGAAAAGAGTCAATAAGATTTAAGAAGATGTGGGTAAACAACCACCTTTTCAAAGTAAGATGGTTCTGGATATTCACAAGGGGGTAGAGGATGTGGACAAAATAAAAAAAGAGGCAGATTTGGAAAATGAGGTCATGACAGCCTCAACAGGTCAATCAGTCGACCACATAAAGCAAACTGGTTGACCGGTTACACTGATAATGGCAATTTGAAATCTAGGTTTGACAAAAAAAAATTAAATGCTATAATTGTTAAAAGATAAGTCATTATGCTTGGGATTGTTGGAGTCCAACCAAAAGGGTTGAGGAGAATGCAAATCTAGTGATAGAAGAGGTGAAGGAAACCACCATATTAATAATGCATGATGAAAGAATGCAAAACAAAGAGAAAATATGGTATCTAGATATTAGAGCCAGCAACCATATATATAGAGACAAAGACAAGTTCATGGAGCTTGATGAAGTGATTAAAGGTAATGCCACCTTTACAGATCATTCAAAGGTTTTCATGAAAGGAAAATGTTTGATTTTGATTAAATTAAAAGATGGAAGTCATCAATTTATTGGTGATGTCTATAATATACCAACGGTGAAAAGCAACATATTGAGCTTAGGACAATTACTGGAGAAGAGGTATGATATTAAGATGAAAGATCATACTTTGACATTACTTTACACTAAAGGAGCTATGATTGCAAAGGTAGTCATGAAAAAAAAAATAGAATATTCTTGCTAAACATAGAGACAGGTATGCCTAAATGCATAGGTGAAGGATTAGACTTGGCTTTAGCATACGAGACTTGGATATGTAAACATTGATAGCTTCAAGATAATGGCACAAAAAGAGATGTTGAAAGATCTACCATCTATTATACATCCAAATCAGTTGTGTAAATGATGTTTAGTGGGTAAGCAATTTTGCAAGAGCTTTCTGGAGGAGTCTACATCAAGAGAAAGTTAACCCCTATAAAAAATATATGTTGATTTTTATGGTTCTATCAAACCATGTTTATTTGATAAAAATCTGTATTTTTTACTTTTTATTGATGATTATAGTGGAAAAAATTAGGTATACTTTTTAAAAGAAAAGTCTAATATATTCAGTACTTGTTTTAAGAAGTTTAAGGCATTAGTTGAAAAAGAAAATGGTTATTCTATAAAATCACTTAGGACAAATAAAGGGTGAATTTTATTCTAATGATTTTAATATATTTGTGAAGATCATGGTATAAAGAGACTCCTAACGATACCTAGATCCCCACAATAAAATGACATGGTGGAGAGAGAATAGAAACATCCTTAACATGGCAAGAAGCATGCTCAAAACCAAGAAGATGCTTAAAGAGTTTTGGGTCGAAGTTGTAGATTGTGCTATTTACTTGTCAAATAGATGTCTTACTAAAGGTTTAAATGGCATGACTCCACAAGAATCATGGAGTAGAAGAGAGCCAAGTGTTTTTCACATGAAAGTTTTTTTAAAGGATTGACTATGTGCATATACATAATCAAGTAAGGACCAAGCTAGATGACAAGAGCAAAAGGATGATCTATGTAGGTTATGAACAAAAGGCCAAAGGAAACAAGTTGTACAACCTTAATGAAGGAAAGATGGTGATTAATAAAGATGTTGAGTTCAATGAAAAAGGAGCTTGGGATTGGAAGGTAGATGATGGTGAGAAATATGACTTCCTACCGATTATTGATGAAGAGTAGGAAAGATATAAAGATTATCAAGAACCTATAGTTATACCTTCATAAACACCAATGAGCTCAACTTTTCTTTTTTCTTCTTTGGCATCTTCTTCTAGTTGAAGATCAAGTAGTAGCACTCTAGCAAGTGCATTAAGAAAGATGAGGAGCCCTGATGACTTATATAAGGTAACTATCGTGTTTGAAGAAGCAATAAAATATGTAAAATGAAGAATTGTTATGGATAAAGAGACCGCATTAATTAAAAATAATGACACATGGAAATTGGTTCCTAGACCAAGAGGAAAAAAGTCAATAGGTGTCAAGTGGATCTTCAAAGAAAAGAATAATATCAAAGAAGAAGTAGAGATGTATAAGGCAATATTAGTGGTAAAAAGTTGTAGTCAAAATCATGGGATTGACTGTGATGAAATATTTACTCCAGTTGTTAGATTAAATATCATTCAATTAATTATTTTCATTGTTGCCCAACATAGATGGAGAATCTATCAAATGGATGTCAAATCAGCTTTTCTTAATAGTTTTCTTGAAGAGGAGGTTTACATTGAGCAACATATAGGATATGAAGTGAAAGGACATGAAGATAAACTCTACAGTGGTTCTCAAAAAGTTCAAAATGAAAGATTGTGCAAAAGTTCAAGGGAGTAAAGATGTCAAAGAATGATGAAAACGAGAAGATAAACTCTACAACATTCAAAAGCTTAGTTGGGAGTTTGAGGTATTTTACATGCACTCGTCCGGAAATTGTTTTTGGAGTAGGAATTATGAGTAGATTTGTAGAGACACCAACCATGACACACTTCAAAGCATTAAATTGAATTCTTCGGTATATCAAAGGTATTGCTTATTTTGGCTTGGTCTATGTTATTCTAATAGCTTTGAACTTGTAGATTATAGTGATAGTGATTGAGCTGAAGATATAGATAATAGAAAGAGCACTATGAGTTTTATTTTCTACATAGGAGACATAGTATTTACATGGAGTTCAAATAAGCAATCTATAGTCACTTTGTCAACATGTAAAGCTACATGTGTAGCTACTTCATCATATGTTTGTCTTTCATATGGCTAAGAAGATTATTAAAGGAATTGTGAATGCGACAAGAGAAACCTACTGAAATTTATATGGACAACTCATCAGTCACTGTACTAGCAAAGAATCCAGTATTTCATGATAGAAGTAAGCATATTGACACAAGATTTCATTACCTACGAGATTGCATTACAAACAAGTAAGTTGAAGTCAAGTATGTGAAAATACAAAACCAAATCGCAGATATCTTCATAAAGCCACTAGAAAATGATGTTTTTATCAAGATGAGAAATATATTGGGATTTATGAAGAAAACAAGTTTAAAGGGAGATGTTGAAAGTAAATTGATTTTTTGAAAATTAGCTGAACTAATCGATTAGTTGGGAACAAGTCGACTGGTTGAGACTAGATAACCGCTTGGATTAAATAAATCAGTTGATCGATTTAGTTGACAAAATACAATTCATGTTCATATTAGAATTTCTTTATATTAGTTTATTCCTTGATTATTTAGGATTTTATGTCTATAAAAAGGCTTTTAATTCAGTATTATTAAGTATCATAAAGAAAATAAATAGATAAAAGAGTCTAGAAAGAAACTTTTAATGAAAGTATATTTTTCTCTCATCCTTCTTTTTATTTTTAAGTTTGTAACTTTACATTACTATTTTTTATGTTATATTATACTCATCCTTCTTCTAATAATATACTATTATCAAATACCATGGCCAACATGGACCTGGATATTGAGGTTTCACAGCTATTCGGCTCTCAGCAAATGGGCTCCCTACTCATATATCTGAAACAAGATTTACTATAGTTAGCACTGAACACCAGAACTCATTGCAGAGGCCCATGCAGTAGCTTGACCTCACAGCATGTCTCCGAGGAGTAAAGCCCAAAATTTAAAGTCTCTCCAATACAGGATGCATTCAAAACACAGCAAAGGACAACTCTACAGAGGGGGTTGATGAATCTTCAATGAACAATGGTATCCGAATGGGGAATCTCAGATGGGAACAGGAGATGGGTAGACAGATTATTGATTCTCCATTCAGCAATAATACTGATGCTGGGATAAGCAAGACGATTGTCGATGGAGTGACA
>Ga0325414_1003712_pt1 | contig 15931 bp, 3 predicted proteins | sample PopdelMetagenome_8_FD_206183 | JGI IMG/M metagenome (GOLD analysis project Ga0325414, IMG submission 206183) | Populus deltoides microbial communities from Bellville, Georgia, United States - Leaf-PdKOR-R3 | ecosystem: Host-associated > Plants > Phyllosphere > Phylloplane/Leaf | place: USA...
AATTTTACCAAAATATTAGTCGGCCAAGCAAATATCCTCCCTTGGAAAATTGTTTTTAAGGTTTTGATGGTTTCACGTGCAAATGCTTCAAGTCTTCATCAGCTGGAATCTCGGAAACCGTACCCAAATGGACCCACTTCAATCATGAAAAACTTTAGCAAGCAAATGCCCTATAGCTTATTGGAAATATATTTCATATCATCTCATCAAATTCAAAGATGGTTGGTGTTAAGTCATTTTAGCACATGAATTATGCAATATTTTGTATACGTTTATCTGTTTTCTGCCAGTAATTCCGTCGGCATGCCCGTGTCAATCAGACCACAGGGTTTACTAGTTTCTTTGATTTTCTCTCTCTCTCTCTCTCTCGTTAATGGACCCCGAAGCTCCAGGCAACTACTTTAAAAAGGTTCAAGACGGAGCAACCCCACTAAAATCACTCGAAAAACCCATTGGTTAGTCGCCTTGGAGGGTTCTGAATTTAAAATCCAGCAAAAGTCGACCTCTTAGGATTGCGTTTTGAAACCGGCCGCTTGGCAACCATTGTTTTGCAGAAAGTCAGAAACATTAACCACTCTTCTTTTTCAAAGCATTTTTGAATAGGAATAGTAATAACGAAATTGAATCAAAATTAAAAAAATACAGAAATTTGGTGAGAACAATTAAAAAGTGACACTAAATTAAAATAAAACAGTGTAAGATAAATATACCACTACCACCGTCCACCCCTATATATGGCCAAGCCGCCACTACCAGCAGCACCCGCCGTAGCCAAACCACCTCCCTCCCTCGAAACCTTCTTTGCAACTTCTTAAACACAGATAAAACATTAAAAAGGGTTGAGAAAATAAAATATTGTTTGGTGAAGGATCATAACCACCAAATCATGATCTAGAGAAGAAGTGCTGGAGTAAGACCCACCATATGGAGGAGTAGAAATTCGGACACGAGGTGGTATTGAGAGTTGTTGGGAGTCATCACAAGATCAAGCTGAACGAGTTGTATTGGTTCAAAACTGATGATGGATTTATGTTTTGTTTGATACAGGATGAAAAGCTTGATCGAAGAAAAGAAATCTTGGCAAGGTAAGATATAAGAATAAAATATTGAGGGTATAAAAGGTATTAAAGAGATAAAATCTTAAAAATGTCCACCTGGGAGGAGTTGGAAGATTATTAATAGTCAAGACTGAATATGATTGCAGAAAAATTAAATAACTCAATTTTATATCTATCTCTTACTCTATCTTATTGTTTCTGTTTATTAATTTATCCCATGATAATAATTCAATGTTATCTAAAATGAAAAGTATAAATATTTAAGTTCTAAAAGGGAAGGCAATAAGACACAAAACTTCAACAGTTTTTTTCCCATTAACGAATTCTTCACTCCCACCTTTAAAGAGTAACACTTATCCTTACTTTTGAGGTGAAAAAATGTAAGAATAAATTTCCATCCCTTCTATACTCGTATCTATCACACAACCTTAGTTTTAGGACCAAAGCTACACGTGGGAGAACACAGAGACACGTCCATAAATATAAAGGAATTCATAAATAGATATATACAAGTTATATATATGAAACATCATAGTATAGTGTTATTTTTATTTATTGTGATTTCGAACCAATCAATTTCCGGATCTAATTATTTGTTTATATAGACATGTATATGCCGCATTTTAATCTATTGGATAATTATAAATTGTTCATCTATATTTTTTTTGATGAGCCAAATTTACAAACTCTTAAGAATTAGTTTTTTTATGTATTACATGCAAGGAATTTTCATAATTTAAATGCATCATTTTTTTAAATCTAATTAATTTGAAATTTAACGTGCATATATAGTTTATGTGATAGATTATTAATTTAATAGTTGGTTTGATAAAAATCGAAATACGTATACAAGTTGTATGCCTAATATACCTATGTATGACAATTCTTTGTAACTTGTGTTAATGCATTAGAGTGTGCGTGTGTGTGTGTTCTTCAATCTTAATTATGACTAAGTAATAAATGATGACTTCTAGACCAGAAAAAAATATTTGAAATACTAATCCTAGTTAAATTTAATATTTGTTGCTAGTAAACATTACAATCATAGTAACCTCATAAATGGTTGTGCCTGTGCATAATGTAAAATGTATCACAAAAGTATCAAAGCCAAAGGTTCAGAGATGAGCCTCATCATCTTTAATTAAGTGAAACTATTAACATGTAAACCCAACTCATTTAATCTCTAATCATAACCAACAAGAAGTTTACACAAATATATATATATATATATATATTAGCAGTGAGATTGATAATTGTACAGCTATAATAGATTAATATAAAAGCAACTTCTCTCTCAAATTCGTATAAAATCAAATTTTAAGTAATTTTATAATTTGGTGGAATATATAAGAAGCTACGAAGTGATTAGTGGAGACAACTGCTGTACTGGTTGCACAGCGCATTAAGTTTGGAGGATTGGTTCAGGTGAAACATAAATGGGTTTGTTTTTCAGATCTAAAATGATTTGTCAAATTCCTTATGGGAAGGATCTCGGTTTTGTTGCATTAAAATTGATCCGAAAAATATCCTCTAACATCAAACAAAAAGCAAACCACATAATTAGAGATTTGATTCCAGTCTAAAGCATGTAGGTAGCAACTTTCTGAAGGAACAATAACAACGGTGGATTGTGCATGCTGAGAGATATCAAGTATATATTTTATTAACCTAGAAAATAGCTCAATTGTCATGTTTTGGATTTGTTTTTTTAATAATCATAAGTTTAAGTCTCCTCAAAATCACTAAAAGTTTATATAATCATTAACTTTAAAGCACATAAAATTAGTCGAGGTACGTACAAGCTAGCTACCCTACACACTCATGTTAATAAAATATATATATATATATATATATATTGAGAAATCTAGTGTGGTAATAATAGCTGAAGTTGCTAGCTACAGCCACAGCTTAGACTACTAACAATTAATAATGCTTAGCCGCCACAGAGCGCGAGCATGCTTAATTTTTTTATTATTACAATGAAGAGGTTGCAATTTGAAACTTTTGAAGGAGAACGTTAATGTTAATTGAGCTATAACTTTACTTGTACGAATCTAGCTACATAATTAAATAATATTGTTTTTGATATTTAAAGTTTTTAATAAATTTTTAGCATTTGACATTTGCATTATGAGCCCATTCCCATATGAAAGAGACGCACAAACCTGATTAAGTTGGATGAGGAGAAAGACAAATCGAAACCAAATAAACAAACTTGCTTATTGGACTCCACTTGGCTTAACAACAACTCCACAAGGCATTAGGGTTCGTCTTTTATAGCCACCATACTCATCACGATGAAGTGTCATTAGCTTTAATTTATTCACAAGGAAAGGATCAGATAATTAAATTCAAAATTCTATGTAGAGACAAACTGAACTTAATACGTACAAAGCATGTAGCATTACTTTAGTGGGTTTGATGGCGGGGGATGGTTTTTTTTTAAATAAAAACAAGAGACTAGAAACAAGCTGTTTTTTTTATATATATAATTATTGTTCCTTTCTCCCATTCTTAATAAGGATTTACGAGTTTAGGTGAAAAATTTTGAGTTTAGGTGACTCAAAAAAGGACCTCATGACGTGACGATGATAACCATTATAGTGTTATGAAACTCCCTAGGAGATGATGTCTGTTAAGAAAACCATGTGAAATACATCAAGTTTGTGCATGACAGTGACAGGTGTCCACGAAGATAGTTGTTCCTCATTGTGGCAAGCCTTTTGAGCCTCAGACATTGTCCAAAGTCCACTAAGAGCCCAGCATTGATACCAACAGTGAAGTCTCCATAGATTTCACGTCATGTCAGTCATTTGCCTTGTTCTTCCTTCTTAACCAACCTTGCAAAATATTTTAAATCATGCCTTCGGATAATGTAGCTCACACATTGGTCTCAAAATATCATGTCCAATCCATTTTGGAATCTATGGAGGTTTGCTCGGCTCTTTCTTCTCTACACCAACTTAATTTGATTACAGGGGAGAGGCCATCACATGAACTAAAACCTTTGCTTTGTGCGTCTTCTCTCTCTTTCTTTTTCTTTGTTTATTTGCGCGTGCCTGTGTGTGAGTGTGAGTGTGAGTGTGAGTGTGAGTGACATTCAACAAATGGAGGTTTCTGAGACTTTGATTCTATGCATAGAACTGCTACAGTGATAACAGTGGCAATTTTGTTATGGTGGTCGTGCAACAGTGCAGCAAGGATAATTGGCCTACTCCGTTTCCTCACTTCTTATCCCGACATCCATGTTAGAAAAGCAGCAGGTCAAGGGTCCAATTCCATACACTAACTCCTTGACATTTATATGCCTCAACATAACATAAATAAATCAAACCACATTCAGTAAAAAAGTTTGGATGTCATTGATAATTTTATAAGCTACATGAGATGATATGGTTTCAACAATAGCAATATGACGAAGCAAAGCCTCGTCTAGCTGAAGGAAGAAGCTTACGAAGCGTACCTGATAATAGAGATAAGCCTTTCCTGTGTTATTACTTGCGGCTTCCAAGCAAGAAATGGATGCGCTAATGTGCAATGCCTTTCACGAAGTTGCTCCATCCGTTTCTTGTTGCTTTAAAGCCCAACACTACTTTTGCTTAGTAAGCTTCAACTGCACCCAAAGTTGCTTTTATAAGCGCTTTCAAATGCCATGAAAATGCTATGAGATATTTGACAATGATTGAAGTAGTTGAGTAGAAGGATCACTGTGAATATAGCTTGCCAAATTTACCACAAAGGGCGATGATTTCAACAACAGCAGGAAGTATATTGACAAGACCCCCACACGTTAATGACCATCATCTTTTTCTGAAACCATAACAATCAATCGACTAGTCAATATGCTCTCCCAGCAAGAGAAATTAATGTAATGGCTTTGGCTGTAATCAGCATCTAATCAACAACCAGAGGGAGGGGGGTCTTCACTGGATAAAAATCTCGAGCATAAGCATCTCAGCTACAAAGATATTCTGACTGTACCAATCTACACAATTTTCCCGGCATGAAGCAGCTTCATAGGACTCTTGATTGCTTTTGAATTTTCAACACAAGTAGCAAAGAAAATTTTGATCAAGTTCAAGGAAGCCATTTTATAGGGAATAACTTCATGATGTTTCTATCATCCTCCACGAGATCTCTTCTATCTTCAGTTTCTCTCGTCCAGCTCCATTAAACCTGGTACATATCCTGATGATCTCAACAATTTCGTTAGTGTTCTCAAGGTGCCATATATTTGCTCCTTCTCAGGGTGTCTTTCATCCAATGAATAAAACTCAACCAAATAATCATTGACCTCAATCAAACTACATCCTGGTAATTTTTTGAACCCCGTATCCCTCATTGCAACTTTTAGTCGTGCTACATCTTTCCATCTTCCAAAGTCCCCGTATATGTTTGAAAGCATCACATAATTTGCAGGGTTCTTTGGCTCAAATTCAATGAGTTTTTCAAGAGCCAGCTCAGCCAATTCAACATTTTTATAAACCCTACATGCCCCCAGCAATGCAGCCCAGATAACAGCATCGGCTTCAATGGGCATCTTTCTAATGAAATCCACAGCATGGGCTAAGAGACCAGCTCGCCCTAGCAAATCAACAATACAACCATAGTGTTCAATTCGAGGCACAATCGAATAATCATCAGTCATTGATTTGAAATACGAGAAACCATCTTCAACCAAACCCATGTGCGTGCAAGCACACAAAATGCCTATAAAGGTGATTCCATCTGGGTTTTCTCCAGCTATCTTCATATGAGAAAACAAATTTAAGGCATCAGCTCCATGCCCGTGCACAGCCAATCCACCAATTATGGTATTCCAGCTAATCAGGTCTTTATTATCCATGCTTTTAAACACATCGAGAGCAGTTTTCACAACCCCACATTTTGCATACATATCCATCAAAGCATTCCTCACGTATACATTTCCTTTATATCCATGACTCTCTGCATACACATGTACCCACCTGCCCAAATCAAGAGCACCTAATCTCGCACAAGCAGACAACACATTCACAAGTGTAGCATCATTAGGAACTACAGTTCCATCAACTAACATCCTTTTAAAAGCACTCAATACCTCAGAGAAACAGCCATTCCTTGTATACCCTCCAATCAATGCATTCCACGAAAAAACATTCCTTTCCGGCATCTCTTCAAACAATCTCTCACAAGCCATGACATCCCCATTACTAGCATAACCATTCAAAACTGTATTCCATGACATGACATCCTTGTTTGGCATCTTATCAAAAAGCTCCCGTGCTCGTATTACATCCTTTGCCTCAATATAACCCGAAATCATAGTATTCCACAGCACAATATCCCGCTCAGGAGCCAGATCAAAAAGGCGACGCGCGTTTACTAGATCACAACAAGTAATGTAGCCATTGATCATTGCAGTCCAAGCAATCACATTCCTCTCAATCATCTCGCCAAAAACCCTATAAGCCGCATGTATTGCTCCACCACTAGCATACATATCAATCAACGTAGTAGCCACAAAAGGGTTCGCCCTAAATCCACTTTTAATCACAAAACAGTGCACCTCCTCACCTTCTTTCAATGCATTAATCTTGACACAAGATTTAAGAATAACTGGGAAAGTGAAGCAATTAGGCATTACATCCAATCCCTTCATTTGTCTAAACAAGACTATAACGTCCTTGTGAGATTCATTTTGTGAATAGCCTCTAAACATTGCGTTCCAGATAGAGGCATTTGGTTCGGGAATTTGATCGAACACTTGGTGGGCATTCTCCATTTTCTTGAGTGAACCATAACCCGAGATGATTTTTGGGGCGATGTAATCTTCGTGTTCAAAGCCATGAGTGATAATTTGGGAGTGAATTTGGTGGAGAACCTTAAGGGTCTTACATGATTGTAAGAGAGAGATAAACTTCTCTTCAAGAATTCTATGAGGGGATTTTGTGGTGAAACTTGGAAGTATGTTCGCTATTTTTCGCAGACAGCGCTGTTGCTCGGTTGAGTTGTAAAGATTAATGACTTTGAAAACCCTGAAAGCTGACTTGCATCGTCTTTGTATCCAAGACCGTTAGCTTACCCGTCAAATTTATTCCGGGAGCGACGACGTTCTATGACATGTAAGTATGTAACATGCCTCTCGGACGGGAAACGTTAACGAATTGCGGTTGAGGGGCCCAGTTGATAAATGCTTGAAGCATTGGAGATTCATTGATGTTACAGCATGAGCTTCACAAAATTTATCTGATTGATTGACTGTTTTGTTATGGGACTCCATTCAGAATGGTAATAGGAGGCATTCGTTGTGGGTTGTTTAAATTTTATTTTTAATTTTAAAAATAATATTTAAATGTTGCTAGTATGTTTTAAAATAAAAATAATAATCACTGTACTAGAGTTATAAACTTTACTGGCTTTAATAGTAAGACAATTTAATTTAATTATATAATAAAAAAACAATGACGGTGAATATATTTAATCTAAAGAGAAAAGTGTTAATGAACTTTTGCCAAGGAAAAAAAAAATTGAAAGTTAAATTTTAAGATAAATCAATATTAAATGATAAAATTTTAAAAAAAATCAATTCAAGTTAGCAAGGAAAACAGGTAACTTGAGTCATGAGGTCGGATTATCCTTGTAAAAAACAAATAAAGAAAAAAAAATCTTAATCTTTAATAAACTCAATGTTAAAACTACAATAAAAAAATAAAATTATTGTAAAAAAAATCTATAGTAATCCAGGCTAACATTTCATAATCGTGACATGGATCATGAAACTTGGATCATCATATCGGAAAAAAACACGAAACCTGAATCTCAACCAATCAAATTCTGAATAATGAAATTAAAAAATAAAATCAATTAAAAAATGATCCAAAGTATGAAAAAAACAATTAAAATAATGAGTACCAAATTTGACATAAAAATAAAATGATGTAAAAACCCCGAGCCAATCGAGTTAGCATGAGAAATTCACAACTTGGATTGTGAGGCCGAGTTATTCTCATAGAAAATAAGCTGATAAAAAATCTTCAATAAACTTAATATTAAAGAATAAAGTTGAAAAAAATATTGGTGTAAAAAAATATTTTAAAAGCCTCAATGTCAATCCAAGTTTAACATTTCATACTCGTGGTTCGGGTCATGAGATCGGGATTATTACGCAAAAAAAATCATAAAACCCAGTAATCAATCAATTCAATTTTAAATAATAAAATTGAAAAATAAAATAAAAAAGGAACTAGAACAAAAAAAAATTATTAAAAAAATAAGGACTAAATCTAGCATTAAAAAATAAAATAAAATGATAACGGATGAAATTAAAATTGAAAAACAAATATTATAGAAAAAAGATATAAAAAAGAACCAAGTAAAACAAAGATCAAATTTGATACAAAAACTAAATAGAAATAAATATTAAGAGATTAAATTAAAAAAAATCAATAAAAAAATTCAAAAAAAAAGCAAAAAAAGAACAAGGACTGCAACTAAAATAAAAATAAAATGTGAGGACAACTTTTTATTTTTAGCGTGATTATCAAGGACATGATAAATAAAATAGATGAAATAAAAAAAATTAAACCGCCGCCAAACCACTACATACTCGCTATCTCATTGGATATGCTGCTACGTGTTAGATGACATAATAGTTGGCCAATTTCTACTATCGGGAGCCGCTGCTTTGCATGAGTGCCTTCCACGCGTTAGTATGTCAATAATTTTTTTAAAATAATATTTAAAATTGTTAAAATACTGAATTGCACTTAAATGTACTTGCTAAGTGATGAAATGATAAAAAAAAAATCCTCGATACAAGCCTAAAAATATTTGAGTGAAAAAATAATTAAGTTATTTTTATTTTTAAATTAAAATAAAATTCCAAAACAAAACCATGAAGGCATGTTAAATGTTTTTTTTTTTCAAAATAGACGCAGTTTAAAGTGGTGTTTTAATTGTAACACATGAATTATTCATGAATCAATATATTTAAGTGTTAACCAATAAAATTTTAACATTTTTATACATTTATATATATATATATATATAAATAATTAAACACACACGGTCCATCTTGTCACATTTACAAATAAGAAATAAAAAAAATCAAAATATTGGTACTAAGCTGAAAATATATGATTTTTTTAAAATAAATAGATATAAGTTCATACAATAAGTTTTAGCCTGATATGCACATAAAAAAAAATTGTATATTTAAAAAATAAATAGATATAAGATCTAAATAAACCCTTAAGTTTATTCAAAACTAATTGTATAGAATAATCTGTCAAAGGACTTATTGTTAGCAGTATCATGAAGTTCCAATTAATTAAAAGTGGGAGCCCGGTACGTAACACGTCTCTAGTCATGACAATTAGATTTCAATCGTAAGAAAACAAAAAAATCAAACTATATGAAAAAAACTTTTGTTAGCATATTTAAGACCCTAATTCATGCACTCGATGGAGAGATGATAAACTTTAGTGTTATGCTAAATATTATTTTTCTCATGTGAAAATAATTCCATGTGTTTATGCTTTCTAAATCTATTTTTTCCATCAAAAGAAAATGTGCTCTCTCTATATATATATATATATTGATTGGTCATGTCATATAGGCTCGAGTTAGACATTTAATTGCTTCGGTTTGAATTATCCGGAAGATATCTTATTTATATTATATCAAAAAAATAGACAATCAAATCTATTTCTCGATTCAATAGAAGCCAAAATATCCAATGAAAGCATATAGTTTTTTTCATTAAATTTTAAAATATTTTGTTATTTATTAATTATATCAAATTTAATCTTTAATCATTTAATTTCTATATATTTTTATTTAAACCTTTTTTTTTCACTCTCTTTTCTTTAACTTGATTTAATTTGATTTTTATATTAATTTTAGTCTTTGTTATTTTGATTGTTATTTATTTTTCTCTTATCATATTCTTAATTGAATTTTTTTATCAATCATATTTGATCTTTATTTTTTATTGCTATTTATTTTTATTTGAAATAATCTATGAAATTAATTTTTTTCAATTTCATTCCCTTTTAATTTTTGTATCTATCAGATTTATCTTCATTTTTTTATTGTTGTTTGTTTTATTTGAAATAATTTATGAAATTAAAATTTATTTTTCAATTTCATCCCAATTCAACTTTCTTATCTCTTAAATTTGGTCATCTTATTTTAATTAACTTAAAAGAAAATTAAAATATTAAAAAAAATATTTTTTAACTCATTTTATAACAAAATACTAAGAAATATTTTTCAATTTATTTTTTATAACTATCAAATATAAAAAATAATTCTCTTTCTAGGAATTTATTTTTTATAAAAATTTATTTTTTTAAAAAAATATCTTCTAGCAAACAAAAATGCCTTAATCTTGATGAACCATAAGCTGACATATGTATCTAGCTTGAAATGTCGATAAAAGGAAGGAGTTTAAACTACAAGGGTTGCTATAACATCTTTTAAATTATTTTATTAAGATATAATAGTTTATTTGATATCTTATCTGTAAAAAGACAATTAGTTAGGATAATTAATATTCTTGGATGTCAAACAATCCTGATGTTGACTAGTTTGGGCAAATTTCTTGAGGAAAGAATAGGGAGGGGAGCAGTTTTCACTTCGTTAAACAATGGAATGGGCGGAGCAGATTGCTTCTTGAAATCGAACGGTTAAAAGAGGTAGGCAAAGCCATCGAATCTTTTTATCGTTTTATTTATTCTGAAATCTGGCAAGTAAAATTTCCCATAGACCACTTGACCAATATAGCTAACAAACAGTGCCAGTAAGATCCATCGATCCATCAATCGATCGATCATAAAGAAAGCCAACCTCGAACTAACCCACAACCAGAAACCCATCTCTGTTTAAGCATCGATCGATGTCCCTCTTAAACCAACTCTTCAACAGAGGCGTTTTTGGTTCTAAATGGTCTCTTCTTAATTTCCTTTCAGTTTTTGTATAATTTTGATTTATTTACGTTGGTTTTGGAATTGAATAAATTTTTTTTATTTCTGTTGTGAATTTAAAAAAATTTTGATGACTGGTTTTGTAGCAAAACATGCTTGAACTTGGCAATCTCGCGCATTAAATTGCTTCAAAACAAGAGAGATTTGCAGCTTAAACATATGCGCAAGGAGATTGCGCAATTTCTTCAGGCTGGCCAAGAAGCAATTGCTCGAATTCGGGTTGGTATCCCACCTTCTAGATTTTGATATTGCTAATGAACATGTGCTAAGAAACGAGGATGGTTTTAAAGAAACAACACTTTGGTCTTTGCTTTTGTTAGGTGGAGCATGTAATACGAGAACAAAATATACGGGCTGTTTATGAGATACTGGAGCTGTTCTGTGAGTTTGTTCTTGTGCGTGTTCCGATTCTTGAAAGTCAAAAGTAAGTTTATTTACTGCTGGGATTTGTTTCTTGATTGGAGATGATTTGGGACATCAAATTATGTTTATTGATGATAATAGAAGCAGTATATAACTTGTGTTTGATGGAGAACCGTTGTTTGAAAATTTCTAAAAACAAATGGCTGAAAGGACGAGTCTTTCTTTTGGCTTTATTATTAAGTACAAACGATTTAGATTCAGAGCATTGTATTTAGGATCTTGATTTTGAAAGAACATGCCTGTCGGTTGTTTAGACGGTTGGTCATGTGGTTCTATGGTTGTGAATCTTTGGGGTGTTTGTTGACCCCTAGCATAATTTGTTGCATGAGCCTGTCGGAAATTGTGTTTAAGATGCAACTTTCATTCGGCGAATATGGTGATAACTACCTTAGCATTGCTGTGACTGAGTAAACTCAATTTGATCTTGATGTCATAGATGAAAATATTCCATATCTATTTCTAGATGAGATTATTGAAATTTTTTGAAAGACAGATGTTCTTCATCAGTTGCATTGAACACCAAGCAACAAACGTTTCAATTTTTATTACCTCTTATTATGAAATTTTGAATGGGCGATTGTTCACAATGTAATTCTTAAATGAAAATTTATTAATTCTTAGTAAGGATTATCAAGTAAGCTACAATAATCAAAACAAGCCCCAATGATGAAAACACCAAAAAAATAGAAAGAATTAGCTCACAGAAGCAAAACAACAGCTTTTACATGGCTAATCCTTCCAAATGGATGTAGAAACCATGGCATGGAAGTCTATTAGTTCTTCCTTTATGGAAAATAGAAGGTTTACTGGAGGGATCATCTCTAGCTCAACTAGAGGCTACATAAATATTATCAAGATCTGCACTTCTAGACAATAATACTAGCCACCTATAAGCTGGATTCAATATTAAATTAAAAAAATATAGGACGGGTTTCACAAATAGAAATACATGAAATACCAAGAGGATAAAACCTGTTGAATGACGACTGTTTTAGTAATATACTGAATCAGGAGCTTTAACCAATCATCCAATCTAGGATTTAATTTTGGAAAAAACTAATCTTTTTTTTTTTCCCTTTTCTTTCCCTTTTCTTTCCCCTTTCAATCTTCCTCGTTTTTCTCACTTTTCTTCTCTATTACTCCTAGAAAACCAATCTTTGGCATTTTGAATGCTCGACCCTTTGCACAACCACTTTACTCTCCATCATCTTGTTTAAAGAATTGTGAGCCCGACCATATGGTCCGAGGGAAAGTTTTGTTGAACAAGTCCCAGTACATGGATCAGACACTTGCTCAACAAATCTCTCCCTCTCACCCCATATGGTTAGACCTGCCATTCTTAAAACAGTACATAATTAAAAGGCTATAAGGTGATAGGTTCTGCAATGTAGCCAATTGTCAGCCTTAGTGCATGTTCAGCCTTGCATTTTGCTTAAAGCCACCTCATAAAGAGTGCACCTGATGCGATGCTTAGAAAGCTTTTATCAAACACTATTAATGTGGTAGCTTTTTAGCATACTGCATAACTTAACACATGATTAGTCTTTAGAAACCAAAATTTGGCATGCATGGTTATATCTTAGAGGCATGCATGGTTGGTTACACTGGTAAGGTCTCAGGGTAGTTTCTTCCCTATGTTCTTCTATCCAAATCATTATTGAGGGACTGGGTAACATTATGAAAATTGTGGTTAAGTTATGAGGCATTCTTGGAAACATGTAGCTAAAACTTGTTTGGCCACCAATAAACTGATCAACCTTTTTTCATCCTTTTCTGCTTAACAGGGAATGTCCAGCTGAATTGCGAGAGGCTATTGCAAGCATAATTTTTGCTGCTCCAAGATGTTCAGAAGTGCCAGATTTGCTGCAGATCAAGAATTTGCTTGCTGCAAAATATGGAAAGGAATTCAACATGGCTGCATCTGAGCTCCGTCCTGATTCTGGTGTCAACCGTGCAGTTAATCGGCTTAACCTTATTAAGTTTCTTCAACTTCGATATCTATGCATGTGCAGTCATATTAATAACTAGAATGTAATGATTTAGACTTTTCTTTGGTTGTTGCTTGTGCAGATTATTGAAAGGCTTTCAGTTAGAGCTCCACCAGCAGAGGCAAGGCTCAAGGTTTTGAAGGAAATCGCGCAAGAATTTAGTCTTGAGTGGGACTCTTCTAACACAGAGGCTGAACTCGGGAAAAAGCATGAAGATTTGCTGGTAGCTGTCAATTTAGTTTTGTTGGTTGCACATATTCTAAAACCTCCTTTTTCAATGCTACATTGACAATACTGAAAAGAGTGCCAAGCAAAAGAAAGTCTTGAAAAATTGTGCAATCAACAACATGATTCACTTCATCGTAATTTGTTCATTATATCTGAATGCTTTTATGTTTTTGCATGTAGTTAACTGCATTTGATTTTTTGTTTTTTTCAAGAGTATTTAGTGCTATGGTCATTAATCAATCTTAATGTTTCAAGTGAACCAAAAGTTAAGAATAGTAAAAAAAAATGAAGAGTAGTAAAGCTTAGGAATGAAGATGACTAAAAGGAATGATTTCAAGCATCAATAAAAGGCACCAACAATTAACACATTGCCCTCCATTTTCTGATGCTGTTGTTCATGCGCATGTCTCCTATGCCAATCCCATGTGCTCATGCTGGGTTGGGTTGTGAAATATAACAGTAATGTAGATCTTAGGTAGTATATATAACTCATTGGACCATGCAAAATTTTATTTAATCCATGCCAATTGGGATCATATTTGAATCATTTACTTTTAGCCTGTTTTCGTAGGATGTTGTCTATGTCCGCGTGATGCTTATTACAATTAGGGATGGTATCATTCGTTATATTCTTAAGCTTTGGTGGCATTCATAATAAATTCTCTATGTTAGATAGCATGAAATGACTGATGATTCTGAATCTGCATTATCTACTACATGAAAGAGATAAAGTGGACTCAGAATACCTGTCTTTGCAAGTCTTGAAGGATATATGAACATCCATCGAGAAAGATTTGTTTTCTCATCATTAGAGGAAGACTGTTAGACCAATGGGAGTGCATCCACAACTTTCTTTGCTTCTTTGCTGGAAATAATGTCTGGTTAGCTTGTATGTAGAATTCTTCAATTGAAACTTGGTTTATAGGCTTGTTAATGTCTAAACTCTAAACATGCAAAAAACTTGATCTTGGTTGAATATAAGGCTTGTTTAGGATTGTTCAATATATAAACACAATACAATTTCATTTTGTAGCATATTAAAATTTTGGCAACCCCTAACTGGTTGCTTCTTCGCGTGGCTTTCATTGTTGTGTTTTCTGTGTCTTTTGAGAAAAGCATTTTTGGTTTTCTATTGCGTAGACTAAGATATAAATCTGATTTTTTTTTAATCTGTAGGGTGGATCAAAGGAAATTATGGCTGATGCAATACTTCCTCAAGCACCCACCAAACAGAGCTCTCATCTATCCCCACCTTCCAACGGGGCCCATTCTACCTTAAATACGGATAATAAGCAAGGATCTCATCGTCTTGAAGCTCCTGCGCTTGTGAGCAATATGCCCCGGGTCAATGCTAACGAAATTGAACCATCAATCAGGAATTACATGGCTGATGTTCAAAGGGAGACAACATCTCAATCATCTGATGTCTTGGAGAGAGCTCGAGTCGCCATTGCATCAGCAGAGCGTGCAACTATTGCTGCCCGTGCAGCTGCTGAACTTGTAAATGTTCAATTTGGTTAATTTAAGCTAGGCGAAGGTAAGTTTCTTCAATAATCGACCCTCGATTATGAGATATTTCTCAATGTCACAGAATCAAGCATGCCAAAAGACAAACCAAAAGAAAATGTTTATTGGTTCGTATAAAAGCACAATCTTGCAAAAACTGGAAGCTACCGACAACCAAGTTCATCGTATCGGTGATGTTCTTATACCTTCATTCTCTCTTCTTGCTGAAATACTAACGAAGCCCACGATTGTATCAATTCAATAAAATCCTGTCGCATCTGTTTTCTGCACATAATGTTTACTATGTACTTTTCTGGGATTTATTGTTTGGAATAGTATTGTTTACCAAGATCCGCGGACAATGTTTGTAATTCATAGCCGCATCCATTAGTCACACAAGTGTATGTTGCCGACCAGGAAACAAGTCCACGCCTCGTGACTGACTTTCCCCTCAACTGGTAATATTATTAATAATAGTATTATAGATTCTCCTGTGGTAAAGGGGTGAGATTAGAGGTAAGGACCGTATTTTGCACTCATGAATTTATATTTCCTTGATTCTTTCAAAGAAAATAACGCGATAAAAATACAGCTGAAAATTACTCAACATGTATGACTGTGCTTCGGTCCATGAGACGGTTCCAGGGAGGAAGACCTGTTTTTGGTAATATGATTAGAAGCCCATAGCGTTGTCAAGATCTAACATAACAAGTACAGGATATTCTTTCCATCTTGTTTCAAATAAAGTTTTTAAACCCGG
>Ga0325414_1003713_pt1 | contig 15927 bp, 10 predicted proteins | sample PopdelMetagenome_8_FD_206183 | JGI IMG/M metagenome (GOLD analysis project Ga0325414, IMG submission 206183) | Populus deltoides microbial communities from Bellville, Georgia, United States - Leaf-PdKOR-R3 | ecosystem: Host-associated > Plants > Phyllosphere > Phylloplane/Leaf | place: USA...
AATTAAAAACTTTAAAAAATTTATTAATTTATTTTTTTAAAATACAAAGACAATCCATATCAAAATATACACCAAACGCGGCATCGTAACTTTCTTTTGACCTTGCCCGAAACCACCTCTGTCGTCCCAAAAGTCTAAAACTCATTCCTGTTCTGATTCTGATTTTCTTCTTTTCATATCCAAAGAAAATTGGTTTTGGTTTCATAATTATTTTCTTGATATTAAAAATTGGGAATTCTTAAAACAATTTTCACAATCTAAGACAAAATCTTTAAAACTTTATTAGAAAGTGCTCCCAAGGAATTTCTTTTTCCATAAAATAAATAAAAATAAAAATACAATTACACGTGTGTATATATATCTATATATGTGTGTGTGTGTGTTTCACATTCTGTTTGTTATGTTGGGCTGCACAACCATTTGTTTTTTTGTTTATGAGATTTCTACCCAACAACCGTCGAAGCACAATATAAATCACAAAAAAATAAGGCCAATCGAACCACATCAACTAAACGAAACTTCAAACTGCTGTTCCTCTCTGCTTTGGTCTCTTTCTCGTAACTGGTAAGTTAAATTCTCTAATTTTTGCCACTTAATTTTTCCTTTTGCATTTGCAATGTTTTAGTTTTTCACTCTCTTTTTTTTTTGCAATCAAATACAGAGTAGATAGATTTGGCGAAGTTTTTGATTGGCAAACCAGTCAAAAATGGAGGCAAATCTTGCACAAAGAATGCAAATTTCGACAACATGGATTGATCCATACAAGTTTCCAAGAAAACCAACTAGTTCCCTGCGGTTTTCGGGGAGATTTAAGGAACAGAAGAGACTCCAAGTGTTTGTTTCTGCTCAGTTTCGGCCTGTAAGAGATGAAAATCGACATAGACAGGCTTCTTTTGAGGTTTCTTGTTCTTGTAACAATTCTCAAGGTACAATATCTAAGTCCTTGTCATTGCATCTTTTGAATTTGTGAAATTAGTCTTGGTTGGAGATTTTTAGATGATGGGCTATTGTTAGATATTTTTTTTTTGGATTTATAACATCCGGGTTTTGGTTTGTTAAGAGCCTATTTGAAGGTGCAGTTGGAGCTGCTTTTTTTTTTTTTGCGTCTTTGCTGTAGTGTTATTGGATGATTTGTAATATATGTTATTTTTTTAGCTGGGAAGTGAAAATGGTTTTGAAAATCTTTAGACTTTGCATAGGTAATCTATTGAATTTTTTTTTTTTAATTCTGTACTTCCAATTTATAATATATTGATGGTGTAACCGTGATTAATTTGAGAATACATCTTGCTTACATAATGTAAAAGAATCACGAGGTTATTGTTTCAGCATAAGTTTTGACTTCCTTTCCATTTTCCTTTTGGATTTTGAAAGATTCTTTTAACTTTTGTAGTTTCAACGTTGGAATCTGAAAGTCTCCAGGATTTGTTTGGCGAGGAAGCTTTGATTTTGAAGGTATGAAATGCTTCTGTTCTCACCAGTTTGAATGAGATATCTAATAACATGTTGCATTTTATTTTTCTCTGCAATCTTTGCATCTACTTTGCCTTAAAAACTGTGAACTTTGCCTTAATTTTCCCTTTCCTCTCCTCTAACTATCTAAAACTTCACACTGTTTTCTGCTCATCAAATTTCTTTGGGCGTGTATCTTACTAGACGTGAACAAAATTTGCAGAATAAGTCACAAGAGATTGAACCATATTTAAATGGACGCTGTATATATCTTGTTGGTCAGTTTCTTTGCCTAGTCTTATGTATTCTGTTAGAAATTGATTTGATTACTCTGATAGTAAACTAAATGAATGTGAAACATGTAGGGATGATGGGCTCTGGAAAAACTACAGTGGGAAAGATTCTCTCGCGATCAATTCGTTATTCATTCTGTGACTGGTTAGTACATGTGATTGTCTTTCATTTGGGGTTCTAGGAAAGATTTTAGTATGCCTCTCCAATCTTAAAAAGAATGAGGGAGAGGAAAGAAGTATGCTTCATAATGCAACAAAAACTTCTATACCATTTGAAGTACATCCTCAACTGACAGCAATACAGCATGGTCGCTGAGTGGGGGCACTCATAGATGATGATCCAAATTATTAAATATGGCTCGTGGCAATGTTACCCCTATCTTGTGGGATCTGATTTTGCAATGGTATAGAAGTTCTTGTTGAAATGTTGAGCACTGGATGTGCTATTACGTTGTCTACATCTGTCTGTTAAATGCAGGTTATCCACATAACCAAAAATCTTTTTTTATGTTAAATAATAATTGTATTTTTCTACATTTTCATGGATTTTCCAGTGACAAACTGGTGGAGGAGGATGTTGGTGTGCCTTCTGTAGCTGAAATATTTGAAATATATGGAGAGGATTTCTTCAGAGATAAAGAGGTGTTTTAAGTAGATTGCATTTTGAATCTCTCCATTGCAAAACTTACTCATGCACATTTAATCAGATTATATTTAGTTACCAGCATTGCAAAATATGTCATTCTGAAAAGAGAACTGATGATAAGTTGAAGTAGTGACTGCTAATTCAGTTGTTGTGCTCGGTTTATCCATTGGGTTTTATCTATTTGCTAATCTAATGTAGCCGCACTAAAAACACTTGACCACAGTCATATGCTCTTATATTTATCTTTTTTGGTTGTGGCTTCAAGCTTTAAATATTGTAATCCTACCTTTCAGACTGAGGCATTAGAAAAGCTATCAATAGAACACCGGTTTGTTGTTTCCACTGGTGGCGGTGCTGTGATACGGGATGAAAACTGGTATGATAGTGGACATAACAATTGAAACTTAAATTCTTTACCTTCTGATTATTTGGTTATTTCTTTATGCATGTTGGTTTTGAAAGTGTTCTACTTTCTATTTTGTTAATCAGGATATACATGGGGAAGGGGATTAGTGTCTGGTTAGATGTGCCTTTGGAAGAATTGGCACAGAGGATTGCGGCTGTAGGAACCAAGTCTCGCCCCCTTTTGGATAATGAACCAGGAGATGCATACACCACTGTAGGTTATTTGTCTTCTAAATATTTTTCTTGTTAACGTGTCATATCTTATGCTTTGTCTTGAAACTTATTCTCACTACAGGCTTTCAGACGCCTTTCTACTCTGTTTGAGAAGAGACATAAAGCTTATGAAAATGCCAAGGCGAGGGTTTCTTTGGAAAGTACGTGTGCTTGAAACCACAACTTGCAGCTATCATGTGTTTTCTTATTGCTTTGTAGTTCTTGGGATCTGCTAGTCTTTGTAATTGCTAAGATTTCACGTGTTAGTTAAGTGAATATACTGAAGATAAGTGTTTACACTGTGCAGATATTGCAGCCAAACTAGGATATAAAGATGTATCCAGTATCACACCTGCTATGATTGCGATTGAGGTCTTTTACTGTCTCTTTCATGTTTTTTCATGCATTCTTTATTTCTGCAAAACTAGGACATTAATTTTTTTCGACATTTTTAAAATTTCACTGACAACAGTTCTGCGTTGGTGAGCTGTGATTTTTTTTTTCTTTTTTGTTACATGCCACATAATTAGCATGCTGTCTGGTGGATTGACTAGTTGGAACTGAAATTTTGCAGGCACTTGAACAAATTGGAAATGTCCTATAGGACATCAGTGGCATGGCTGAAATGGGATTCTATTTTAACAAGCTCTGATTATGGCGCTTAGTTGGATGGTATCCTATGCCATGTTTCTATTTTCTAGTAGCATAACATGGCTTGTGTGATGCATTATGTGGAAGGTTTCCATTTATTACCAGCAGGATTTGGAATGCCAATGATGTGTAAGATCTATGTTGTAATGTTGACTTGTGCATATGGCGAGGTGTGTTGACTTGTGCATATGGCGAGGTGCCACTTCGCCGGATGCCATGTGATCAAAATAAAGGTTAGAGATTAATGTCATGCTGTTGATTCTTTCGTGGATTCCTGCTCAGCCAATGTATGCAAGGATTTTCTATGAATATGCGTCTTTGTTGGAGATTTCATATGGATGCCCTAGATTTAGGCTAATCTTCTCATTTTTACACTGCTGAAGGGTTTAGTTCGTATTGTTACTGTTTCTGAGTACTATGGACACATGGAGTGGTAGATACAAGGGAGTCAGAAAGTAATTGATAATGCAGCTATGATCTTTGCATGCAACCCCAGCAGATGTTATAATATGCTCGTCACTGTAAGCTTTGGTATGGCCAACTGGTCGGTACATTGCAGCTGACTTGAAAGGAGCCGTGATGGGAGTTCGCTCTGAAGATGTAATTTATTAGCGATGGTGGCTTTGTTTGTTTCATTCGATTGGATTTTTCTGCAAAAAGGAACATTACCAGTTACTGTGCATGTATAAACACAAACCTTTCTGAAAGGATGATGCTGATCAAGCTCATGTAGTTCTCAGCAAAGAGTGAACAACACTTGGTGAATGTAATGAGTAGCAGGATACGCATAATTCTGCATGAGATACAGCACTTCAGCAGCACTTGTGTCCCAAAACAAAAAATGAGAACCTTACTGATGTTGTACAGATATTGTTTCAACACACCAGGGAATAACTATCTTATTACTGCTCTTTAAAAGTGCATGTTAAATGTATTTCATGTAAGAAATAGCTTACTCGATCAGTACGGATTAGGGTCTTAGCACTTGCAAGAAGAGAGCACTTCCAAAGAAACTTGCATGCAGAATAAGCAAGCGACAAGCTCGGCCTCCATTTCCAAATTGCTGCCCCCAGTTTGATCTGGTAGTCGATATTGACGAAAACAGTAATATCTTCTTGGTCGATGTTTTAAGGAAGATGATCTTTCTTTCAAAAACCAGCCAGAAACTCGCCTTTTCCATGAAAGAAAATACCATATCCGGCAGTTCCACTGTTTCCATCCCACGTCCCACCATCTTTCATATTCATAAACCCAAGAATAGGAGCGGATGGTAGATTCTCGAAAAGCACAAGCTTCAAGGAAACCCTTCAGATATGCTAAAGCTTTTGAATCAATTTCTTGTGCTGACAGAACTCGTTTGCCAAAAGCTACACTATTTCTATTCCATCAAAGAAGCAAGACAGGAACCCCATCAGATCTACAGCCTCCATACCCATTACTGTCCATAACAAATACTCGAAGTTAACCCTGACATCCATTCAATCTTTCCATATGGCTAGCTGTCCAAATCTCAGGTAAAAAGTTTTAAGCCTGATAGCAAATACTCTTTGGGATGATTTTATACAAGGCTTAATAAACTAATAGGTCTAAATTCTGTAATTTTCTCCAGGCTTCTAGCCTCAGGGACCAGTACTCTGAGTATGATTAATAAACAAGCATAATTTGTGTGCTCGATGCGCTGCACTTCAATATGAAAGAAGAAGAAAAAATCTCAAAAAATGAACGCTTGGAACAGAAACAAGAAAATCACGGGAACAATTGAAAAGGACAGAAGAATATTACAGATCATCATTCGCTGTTCTTAAAAACACTGTCCAGAAGAGCCATTGAGATATCGCGCTCACCCAGTGAATATTGGCCATTCTGAGAACCTGTCATATGTGCTCCAAAGTCTTGATGGGATAGGAGATCTGCCAAGTATGAAACACAATGGTACGATATATTAACTATACCTTCACTTGATGATTTACACGAAAAATGAAGATTGAGGTACTTCTCACCAATCACGGGAACAATTGAAAAGGACAGAAGAATATTACAGATCATTATTCGCTGTTCTTAAAAACACTGTCCAGAAGAGCCATTGAGATATCGCGCTCACCCAATGAATATTGGCCATTCTGAGAACCTGTCATATGTGCTCCAAAGTCTTGATGGGATAGTGGATCTGACAAGTATGAAACACAATGGTACGATATATTAACTATACCTTCACTTGATGATTTACACGAAAAATGAAGATAGAGGTACTTCTCACCACAATGTGTCATACCTGGTCAGATCCCCAATCCCGTCAAAATTTAGGAACATATACGACTAATTTTCAGATGGTGTCTTTCCTCTAGTCTTCTTTGCTACAAAACTCAAGTGACAAAAGAGCCAAATATCAATTCCTTGTCCATGTAAATATAAAAAATTGGTAAGAATGGATATGGCCTCATGCATACATCCTTGATCCTCTCCTGAAGTGCTTCCTCCTATCCATGAAAGAAACATCTCCTAGCTGATTTTAGAATAGTGAATCTCCTAAGCAATTTTTCATGTCGTGATCCCCTGTTCTTCTTATGCTTTCCCATTGCCAGTGACCAAAAAGTTGTCACTCAAGTTTAACAAAGTGGAATAAGGCAAGAGAGCCACTAGAGCAAGTGTTTTGATAAGATGTTTCAAAAAACTGTCATACATATCATTATGACATGAAAGCTGCATTATAATTTGCGCTCTACCATCAGATTAGGTGAATTGATTGCCATTCATCGAGAAACAAGAAATATTTACAACTGAGGACATAGTTTACGTATGTTTGCACTGATTGTCTGTATAGATCGTAAATTAACTAACCATTCTCCATTTATCTCCTTCTCAACACAAATTTGATAATTTGTGCCCTACCAACACTTTGGGTGAAATGACTGGCATACATAGAGAAACATAACAATTGAGGACATAGTTAAAGTATGTTTTCCCTGATTGTTTGTATAGGTTGTAAATTAACTAACCATTTCCCAACACCTCTCCCTCTCAAAACTAATTTCATAATTTGCAGAAGCAAAAATAACTGTAAAATTTAGCTGAAATGTACATGTATTTATTTCATGTGTATGGAAGCTTACTTTACAGACCCGACAAATCAAGAATCACATCAAGTTTAAAAATTAACATGTGTGTTCATGAGAACATTTGAATTGCAAAGAGCACACACAAAAGACCAAATGAACAGCTAAAAACAACAACAATAACAATAAACATACTTGGTGCGCTGCGATAGATCCTCACATCGAAACAGCCAAGCAATGAACAATAGACGACCCAATGGGAACCTTATGAACAACATCACACCACTCAACCCTCCCCCGCAACTCCCCCTCTCCATTCTCCTCCACCTCAATTTCCGCACACCAAACCTCCATTTCCTTCACATTCCCTTTTCTTTCCCAAACCACCACCAACTTCCCACCTACATTCGCCATTGTGGCACCACACAAAAACCTCGGCAACTCCTTTTCAACCCCCCTCAGCTCCTTCCAAGCCCCATTCCTCACATCAAAACCCCTAATATTTCCCACATAATCATAACAATACAAGATCCCATTAACCACACATGCTCTCCCTCTCCACCCTAAATCCAATTCACTCTCCACACTCTCCCATTTCTTCGTTTTCGGCTCATAAACAACCCCATTCCTATCCGCCATCACATAAATTCTCTCGTTCACTACAGCACTTCCGTGCATCCATTTTTCGCGTAACAAATCATCCTTTCCACTATCAACAGAATCCCACCTCTCCGTTTTCGGATCAAAAACCTCCGCCCAATTCCTCGACTTCGCCCACGTGTCCACCACGCAACCGCCAATCACATAAATTCTCCCATCCACAACCCCAGCAGCAGCAAACTCACGTGAAATTCTCATGCTAGGGACAGCCTCCCACGTGTGGGACCGGCAGTCCAGTGCCCACACGTGGGGGGAAGGGATGTCATTGATCGAGCCACCGATAACATAAATCTTGGGTCCCACAGCGGCGAAAGCGGAGCCCACGAGAGGGGAAGGTGCGGGAGTGAGTGGAATTAAGGAATTCTTTGTCTGGTCTGGATAGAGCGTGAACCACTGCAGGGAAGTTGTGGTGGGGATGCGGAGAGAAAGGTAGAGAAAGTGTTGAGAGGTATTGAGGAGGGAGCGTGTTGTGTAGAGTAGAGGGGAGGAAAGGATGGAACGGAAAGGTTTGGAGACGAGGGTAAGTCGTGGGTGATAGGACCTTGGGATGCGGGCTAAGATGTTTAAGGCGATGTCGTTTGGGAGGGAGGGTATTAGGATTTGCGGTGGTGTTGATGGCGGTTCGGTGGTGGTGGTTGACATGGCGGTGGGTTTGGCTTGGGAGTTGTGCGCGCGTGCTGTTGTTGAGACCTAGGAGTTAAAATGGAGCACTGGTAGTTAAGACTAACTACATCAGAGTGAGATATTAGTATTATATAATATTATAAAGAAACGGGCATTGAACTTGGAAGACAACTGTTAATTGCTATATTGCAATTGTTTTGTTTCTTTATTCTTTAAAATTTATTAAAAAAATGAACATTAATTTTTTTTTTTTTAATTTCGTACTCTCATGTTATGTTGATATGATTATAAATTTTATAATTTATTTGGATTTTGTTTTATTTGAAGTGTTTTAAAATATTTTAATATAAAATTATAACAAAAACTATGAGAAAATTATGTGGAGCAATAGATCTTTTACTATGGATTATAATAGTATTTTTAATTTAATTTCTTATCTTATAGTAAACGGAAAAACATTTATTTGACTTTTTTTTCTTTTTATTCATTGTTTCTTCTCTTTCAACTTTTTACAACTCAGATCACGAAAAAACTGAAAGTGAATCGGACGATAGAAAACTGCAAAGAAATGATGAAAATAGTACTTTCTATGTTCAGTACTTGTCTTTCTTCTCAACCAAATCGATAGAAGAAATAGAAGAGAACAGGGCACCGAATTAACAGAGAAAAGGACATAGTCATGACGGAGAGAAGAAGACAACAAAGAGAGTGTGGAATTTTATGGTATGATTAATGGTGAGAAAATTATGTGGTTTGCTTATGTCTGTTCTTAAGAGTTTGATGTAATTAATTATTCTTCCATTAACAAAATAGATGTATCTAATGAGAACATTTTTTATCTCACCATCAAACCCATAAATTTTTAATGAAAAGTAGTGGATTTTATGGGTTCTAACATTAAAGGTAGTATCTTTTTCAAAGTTCTAACATGTTTTTATTGTTTTTTTTAATAATATTAGAAGGATTAGAGATGGGTAACTGAAAGTTCAAACAACAAATTAATGGGAGAACAAGAGAACTTTGAGTATGTTGAATTAACATTTTTATTGGAGGACAATAAGTATATCATTGCGTTGTTAATAAGAAAACTTGCAAGAGTAATTTTTCTTTATATTTGATTAGAGTTTTTTAAAGTTACAAAAGTGCGAGCATGTATCTAACAATTGGTATCAACATAATAGAGTTTAGCTTAAATTTTACATTTATTTATTGCAATTCAGCAGTGTTTGGCATAGGTATTTGTTGTTTTTTTTCTTAATAATACATTAGAAGTTTACAAGGAATTATTAGTTAGATATCCTAAAACCATTCAACACATTTGCATGAGTATTTTAGTCCTCAACAAAACCATTACCTTTGTTTGACTCACGAAAATTATGCAAATCCTGGACGTCAGACCCAAGCTATTTAGGTCTGACAACCATTTCAGACCTAAGCGTCTTGGGTCTAGCAACCATTCCAGGCCCAAATGCCCATGCCAGACCCAAGCGTCATGAGTCTAGCAACCAAGCCAGACCCAAGCTACACGAGTCCAACATCTTGGGTCTAGCAAGCATGCTGAACTCATGTTATGTGGACTTGGCAAAAATTGCAATGGACAAGCTTTGATTTTTATTTGGATTTCACTCTTGTTGTCTTGGTTGTGTATTAACTTCTCTATATCTTAAAACCTTTCTATCTATATTACTACTTATAGTTTGTGTTAATTTCTCTTTACATTATTAGCTGTTGAAGTTTATGTTATCTTACATATTTAGCACAAACATGGACTAAGTTCAGCGCAATGACATAAAACAAAATGTCGCGGCAGAGTGAAAGCAATAACAACAACAATAATTGTGGTTGTAACAGTAATAATAATAATTATTATGATAGTAATAAGAATAAAAATAATGATATTATTAGTTATAGTGACGGTGATAATAATTACAATAATAATATAAACAACAATAATAATAACAATAATAACAATAATGATAGTGATAGTGATCACAATAGTAATACTAATAACAATTATGATACTATTTCTTGATGATAGTAGTAATGGTGGTAGCTATAATAATAGTGACAATATTAGTAATGATAATAATAACGATAAGAATAGTAATTGTTATAGTAATAATGGTTACAATAATAATATAAACAACAATAATAATAACAATAATAACAATAATGATAGTGATAGTGATCACAATAGTAATACTAATAACAATTATGATACTATTTCTTGATGATAGTAGTAATGGTGGTAGCTATAATAATAGTGACAATATTAGTAATGATAATAATAACGATAAGAATAGTAATTGTTATAGTAATAATGGTGATAATTCATCATTTGATGTTATATTCATCCTTAGATACTGGATTAATTGGAAATTCAGTTTCATAATTGATTTCATTTTGCCTTTTATGAGATTATCGTGATCTAAAAAATATCTCGGTATTGAGATGATGTTTGATTTTGCAATCATCTATTTTTGTTATCATGTAGTTAAATATCATGTAATTAAAGAAAAAATAGATTAAAAAAACAAATTATAATCATAGTGGAGTCTATAATCCAATTCACTGGTTTGGCGTACTAGCCCGGCTTACCTGATTCACGCAAGGCAACTAGCTCGAAATGGATTTTGACTCTCACTTTTGGAAAGGAATTTTAGTTCGTTATTTGCCTCAACACTGCTTTATTTTTACCATGATCTAGAAACTCTTTTCCTAGCGTTCATTAGCTCATTATGGATAAATCATTACCTTACTTTTGTAATATTTTACAAGATTAATGTTGAATTTGCAAAGAACAATTGGTATCGACATAACATAGTTTAGCTTAAATTTTGCATCTATTTATTGAAATTTAGCAGTGTTTGATAGAGAGGTATTTGTTGTTTTTTTTTTAACAATCCATAAGAAGTTCACAAGAAATTATTAGTTAGATGTCTAGATACCATTCAACATATTTGCATGAGTATTTTGATCTTTGACAAAATCATTACCTTTGTTTGGCTCACAAAAATTATACAAATCCTAGGCGTCAGAGCTAAGGTACTTGGGTCTGGCAACCATTCCAAACCCAATAGCTTTGGATCTGGCAACCATTCCACACCCAATAGCTTTGGGTCTGGCAACCATGCTAACTCAGGCGCCCATACCAGACCCAAGCACCATGGGTCTGGCAACCACACCAGACCCAAGATGCTGACCCAAGCTGCCTAAGTCTAGCATCTTGGGTCTGACAAGCATGTTAGATCTATGTTATGTGGAATTGGCAAACATTATGTCACAAAGCCTAAAACCATATTTATCTTATACAAGAATACATAATTTTTTATTTACAAATGACTTAAGAGTCCATGATTTTCTAATAGATATGCCTTGAAAATAATTAGATTGGTGAATTTGGAGGAATGGATATTGAATGAATGAAAAGTCATGATTGTTATATGTTTATACAAAAGCTCATTTCATTGCTTATAGGGATTTATTGTTAAAAGAGATATAAGATGCATTCAAGGATACTAGTAATTTTTTAGAGATATTTACTCAAATAAGTTGCATATCCAATACATAGAGCAACTTGAAATGAACATTACTGAGATAATCTTGATGATCTTTCCTTTTTTTTTGTCGACTCAATGGAGCATCAGCCTATATATTTAGCATATGAGAAAAAAGTTAGAGGTCCTATGCAATATAAATGAATGTATCCATTCAAGATGTTAGAGATTATATGCATCCTAAATAATCATCTATATTTAAAAAAAAAAACATTTGGTTATTCAATCTCTATATACTTCTATGCAGATACTTATTCAACTTAAAAAAATATTAAAAATAAGATACATGTTGATGCTTTGATATGTGAAGCTTATATTATTGAAGAGATTTCAACATATATCTTATATTATTCTAAGTCTCACTTGAGAACAAGAATCAACCGCATCCTAAGATACAATAGTGAATGCGAAATGTCTTCGAGTTAGAATTTATCAATATTTTTCCATCTTGGATGATGATTGTCAAAGAATGCAATAATAAGAAGATATTTGTCAAACATTGAATTCAGATAAGCTGAAATTTTGCTAAGAGTTTCTAGACATATTTTTATACATTAGGTTAAAATTGTAATTCAATTGAAGTTCAAAAGGTCTTGTAATATAAGACAATAGATGCAATATGGATTTTGTTATTTGTTTTCTTTTGGCTTGTAAACTTTTTATTTGGAGAGGATTTTTTTTTCTTATAATGCAAGGATATTAAACAACTTATTTTTTGGAGTTTCATAGTTCTGCAAGGATCTTTAATGGGCAACAATATAATTTTTAAGGATGGCAAGGATTCCTTTAATGTTCCAAAATCCTTTTCTTATTATAAGGATTCTTTATTTATCCTAACTATACAAAGAAAGGATACAAACCCTATGGAAATTTTTGTAATAGTTGTTACCCTTTAGATTCCTTATAGAATATGGAAAATCTTAAAATATTTTGTCATTAAATATCATCAACCCTTCTTTTCTTATGTAACTGTGATAAATAAGAAATCCTTATAAAAAAGAATTTTAAATACCACAAGTTCTTTTTTTCTTGTGTGGTTAAGATAGATAAGGAATCCTTGTAAGAAAAAGGATTTTAGAACATTAAAGGAATCATTGTCACACTTGAAAACTATGTTATTGCCTATTAAAGATCTTTTAGAAGTAGAAAACTCCTAAAAATAAGTTATTGAATATCCTTATATTACGAGAAAAAGAATTCTTTCCAAATAAAAAGTTGAAAAATAAAAAAATATACATATGTATTGCTTCTACTGACCTGTATCACAAGACGTTTCTGAACTCTAATTGATCTAAAATTTCAACCCAATGTATAATTTTCAATCCAACCATTGGACTGAGCTGAAAGTTAAACCTAATGCAGAACAATATGTCTGGAAACTCCTAGTATAATTTTAGCCCAACTTAATGGTTGAATTGAGAGTTGTGTTTGATAGCATAAAACTTGACAATATGCACAATTATACTAGAATCCAAATTTCCTTGTTTAACCTTTACTTTGATCATATCAGAAAGAAAGATATATGTTATAACATATATTTTATTAATGGATATATCTTTCATACTGAAGAGTATGGTGAGGGTAAAAATATTTATATTAGTGGGGTTTGTGTTAAATAATCAACTTTCAATGAGTTTGATGTTAATTATTATTGTAAATTAGAAGAGGTTATTGAGTTGCAATATCATAAGGTATAAAATACAATCTTTTTATTCAAATGATATTGATATGATACCAATAGAGGAATTATAGTAGATTCTTACCATGGTTTGGTCAAAATTAATAAAAAAAAATAGACTTGACAATATAAATAATGTTTTTGTTTTTACCAAACAGTACCAACAAGTGTGTTACACATACACTCATTCCTTTACAAATGATAGTAATAGAGTCGATTGGTTATTCATTGTGAAAACTAAACCTAAAAGTCGTTTCAAAGTTGTTAAAGATTGTAATGATAAAGTAACAATGAGAGACGATGTATTTCAATTAGATGGGTTAATTAATCCATATCGAGTTGTTCTATCTATTGAGTTAGGAGAAAATTCAAATTTTCATATTGCTAAGCATACTTATATTGATGTTGGTATGATATATTGAGTACCAATAGACATAATAAAGTTGATGAGATTAATTACCAGCTTTAATTAAATGAAGAATATAATAATAAACATGACGATGATGAAGATGAAGATGAGGAGGATTCTGAAAAAAAAGATTTTGAACTGACTTTATATGTAAAAAATCATTGTATATTAAAATTAATATTGTGTAATTAAGATATTTATTGGTCCTTTATAATGCATCATATTTTTTTATTAAGTATTTATTGTTGTGGTTGTGGTTTCAATAAGTTATGTTGTTATTGTATAATTAGGTTGGATAAGGGATTATAACAAGTAGATGAAAAGCAATTTATAGAAAATCATAATGAGATTTTCAATGGACTATATAATACTTACAATTGATGTAAAATTAAAGATCTACCATGCATGCTAATAATAAAAATAACCATGTTTAAATTAAAACAAAAAAAGAGTGTTTACTTGTTGAAACATTTTAAAGTAATAAAATTTTTGTTGTTATCAAATATGAGTTCTTTGACCTTAAGATTTAATTATTACTTTTCATTTCTACAACTAGAATGTTTGTAATAAGGCTCCTAAATTTCCAACACCACCATCTTGGTTTAGATGCACTTCCAATCAAGGTTTTTGAACTAAAGATTATGTAACTCAAATACCCCTCAATAACATGACTTTAAATTTGGAATGACAATCAAAGCATTAAAAAAAAAACAAAAATACAAGGTGACCCTTTTTATAGTAAATTTTGGAAGCTTTCTTCACCTTCTTTTTTTATAATGAATTTTGAAAGCTAAAATACTAAACAACTAATTTATATTATTTAACTTTTGATTAGCCACCATAAAATACTTCTGGAATAGACTGTTAATATTCATGGGCTGAAAGAAATAATTATTCTTAGACCATGCCTAAGTCCAAATTTTAGTTTTACAATTAATTCAAACTCAATCTTAAGCCAGTGTGTGTGAGTTTAAGCTAGCCTAAAGCCCACTTCAGTTAAGACATATATCCTCTAAAAGTTTAGGTAATCTTTGAGTATAATTTGAACTTTCTAAATTTTCACTTTATAAACAATAAAAAATTTTTATTTCTTTTTTATATGGGATAGAAGTTTTAAGAGAATTTTTAATTTTATCAAAATATATCAACTAAGAGTTCTTTGTGATCAATTTTTTATTTACCTATGACTTGTTTAAATCATGTTAATATTTTATATTAAAGAGTAAGATTAAATTTCAATAAAATTTTAATCTAAAAAATAAATAAATCACATTTTTAATTTGATAACAAATATGCTCATTAACCATTATGACATTGTAATTTCAAAAGCATGGCAACATGGGATAAGGCATAAAGGCTAAACGTACATGATGCAACTGGTTTAGCTGAGAAGGTTTATAGAAATGCTTTCTTCCGAATTGAACCGGGACTTTGAGAGGGTATGTAATGATCATCAACTTTGTCATTGAAGATCAAAAGAAGATTCTTATCTACGAAGATGCAATCCAAAAGAAAATCACTCAAAACTCCTAAGAAAATCTGCAGATGGGAATGACACCTGTGTTTCCAACAACTGTACCCAAGTATTGATTTTGCATAATTTCGTCTGCATTTTCATGATTTGTGTTAAACAGAAGATTAAAACAACATTTGCAATAGCTTTAGTTTTCTATGATTTTTTTTTTGTGGCAATCTTCACGAGAAATGAAAATATTAAAACACCAGCAACCAAGCAAAATGTAAGGCTATATACATTAGTAAAGAACAAGTAGGTTTGTTGTGTTTCCTGGGTATCTACAGTCCAGGATAAGAGAAGCAAAAGTGGAATCAAAAACTTGCTGTTACGATCTAGAATTTGGTGATAAACTTCTGCTGCTGTCACCCCTTTTTGGCTTGTAGAACCTTTTTCACAGACTTCAAAAACTCTTATTCTTAGTAATGTTGCTGCTGCTACAACGAGAATGTTCAATATTATTGTAGATCTCAAAAAAAATCTTTCCCCTTATGGCACTAATGCTACTGCAACCAGAGGGACAGTTCTCTGCTGTCTTTTTTTTTCTCAAACAGTATGAATGCTACTGTTTCTTTTCTTTACTAGCACTGTTTTTCTTCTCCCCTCTAACCTCTGAGTCTCCGTTTATTTCTTTCTCCTCATCTTTACTATTTATAGGCACAAAAAAGAAGAAATCCAGGGCTGCAGTCACTCAAATCATCACATTAAAGCCATGGAACGTTTCAGAATAATCTTTAAAGGTTGATGCTTTGCAAGGATCTGGGGAGTGATTT
>Ga0325414_1003716_pt1 | contig 15920 bp, 9 predicted proteins | sample PopdelMetagenome_8_FD_206183 | JGI IMG/M metagenome (GOLD analysis project Ga0325414, IMG submission 206183) | Populus deltoides microbial communities from Bellville, Georgia, United States - Leaf-PdKOR-R3 | ecosystem: Host-associated > Plants > Phyllosphere > Phylloplane/Leaf | place: USA...
TGGTTAGTTAACGGATCCGCCGTATAACTAACCCTAACCATTAAACAACCACAGTGTCCGCACTAGTAATTTAATTTAATGGCAGCCTTAAGAACTAGATAAGTTGATTAATCAAGAAAACATAACTATCCGCAGTCTATATTTGATTTGATTGAATGTTCTCCCTAAGATTAATAACGTAGAATCCGCCACAATTATTAAACTCAGTTGCTTCACAAGTTCATATACCACAACTCCAGTTTTGATATCAAACTTAGCAATAGATTGTCTACAATAATAACTTAGAGTCCGCTCTAGCAATTAAAATAAACAATCATAGAAAAAATAAGCATAGGAGAACAAACATATTCATCATATAAACTGAAAAGAAAAGGTAAAATAAATCTCACAGTTCTTGAAATCCGAAGGTTTTCGTGTCCTTGCAACCAAGAAAAAGTGTTTAGCCTTGCATGTTTGTTGAACAACTAATCAAAAAGAAGGAAGAATGCATAATTTAGGGTTTTTTAGAGGAAAGGGGCGTTTTTCTCTTCTTGGCTGGCTGCCCCCCTTCTCTTCTCTCATTCTTTTTATATCTTAGAAAACCCTAGGTCTCTATTTTACAAAACAGTCCTCTATTAAGTAGACTATTTACATTTAAGTACTTCAATAACTATTTTCCTAAAAAAGAAGAAATAGTCTTGCATGAAATCTTCAAGCTTTGACTTAGAAGAGCTAACTTGCTGAAATAAAAACTTGGATATCGGTTTAGATGCTTCGGAACGTAATTTGGACTCGTTTCTTCATGAAACCTGTTTGCTGGCAGAATTCAGATGTCATCTTTAAAAACTCATATCTCCCTCATATGACATCAGTTTTGGCTGAAATTTGGAGCGTTTATAGACCTTTTAATCATGAATCCAAAAACATTGAGTTTGCATTGATTGGACTTCTGTAGCTCCAGATATTCAAGTTGGAATGGCCGAAGGTCAACATTGGCAGATTGCAAGATTTGACTTTGAAGGCTGCGATTTCCTTGCTCTTCCTTATTTTATTTTCTTGCCTTAGATTTCAAGAAAGGTATGGATGTTAGCTTTTTAATGCCACTGGAATCACTTCATTTCAACCTCTAGAGCTCACGCTCTGCACAAAACATCGACTGAAGGTCAAATCTGCCAATTATCTCCAATTTACTCCTTTTTGCATCTTTCATCCAAAAGTGCCTTCAAAACATAAAACAAAGAATATCAAGGCATTTTATATATAAAACATAGGCAAAACACTAGTTAAATATGGGTGAAACTATCGAATAATATGGTTGCATCAACAAACTTTACAATATACTTTACAATTAAAAAATCAACACATTTTAGAAAACATAATTAAACACAATGAAAATTCATAATATTTTATTAAATTTATACTAAATTCATAATTCTTAATACATAACACATATAATCTTCCTCATCTTCTTCAACTCTATCAAAATGACAATCATCTTTGTTGTCATTTAGTTCGAATTTTTCATAACAACATGAAACATATATCATACCTAATCAAACACTTTCATATCAACAGCTTATACGAATATTTGGTTCCTTGTATTACCACTTAAACTAAATGGACTAGCTATATGTGATGCTTGTGTTGTTTTTTTAGTATTACTTGACACCCGAGTCATTTTCACACTAGAGGAGTTTTTTCTTGTCTAGATCTACTATTCAAGTAGAATTCTAGCATATTCATCCCCTTAATGTTAGTAAACCTAAACATTGAATTCATACTTCCATCACTACTAATGGGTACACCGATATAATGAGTTGAATGAACCCTAATTTGCATCATTCTCTATGTAATTTCAACTTTAATTTCGAACATATTCAAGTCAAGCCAATCACATAACATTCTAGACAGCTTGTTAAGAGACATCTAATGTAGCATTTAGGAAATCGTTGCGTATTCATTATAAGTGATATTATTGTTGGTATTGACAATGATAGAACTATAAAAGCATGATATTCCAATAGTACGAGACATTATGTTAAACAACATAACAAACTCAAGCCTAATTTATCAATAACATAGGGCTAATTAAGCCTAATTTATCAACAAAACCATAATGATAACATAATTGATAGAACCTAATGTCATTGATTTTCTTTAAAAATAACAAAATTAACAATTTCATACAAATATAGAGTAGGGAATGGTGAACTGCAAGTCTTCCAAACACCAAGGAAAATGATACATTAAGACGGGCTCAAGTATGGATATGTTCCACACAAAAAAGACAATACATTTTGGTCCTTATAGTTCATGGTTCATAGATAAGTCCTAAAGTAGACCAAAAACATTTCTCCTTTTTTTTCCATTGATGTAAAAATAAAAACAAACATTAATGCTTTTCCATTGTCTTTTGACATCAAGTAAAAATCTTGATCATAAATAAAAAAAAATTGATGCATGCATTTAATTAAAAAATCAAAATTATTTATGTCAATAAATGTAAAAAAAAATATTCTTTAAAATTAAGAGATAAATGTAGATTAAGATATTTAATCTTGCAACATAGGATCCGAGAGGATGATCTCGCAACATAAGACTAAATTAGAAACTTGAAAGATAAATATGATTCTAAATATCTGATCTTGAAACATGGTTCATAAACTTGGTTATATTTAATAACTTTATTTCTCAGAACTAGTTTCTTATTAAATAAAATGATAATAAAAAAAGATGCATAGAAAAGTGATTGAATAAAATTAAAGAAAAAAAATTAAGTAGGGCTACATAAAAAGAATGCCTATGAATGTTAAAAAGATATTGTGATCTTATTCATAAATTGACGCAAATGAAAACACGAACAAGAACACGTTAAGCTAGAAAGACAAAATTAAAGTCAAATAGTGTTGTCATATAGAACCTTAATTTATAATTTTATTTTTGAAAATAAAAGTATGATATATTCTTTTAAAATACAGGTTAAACAACCTCATTGATATTAGTCTTAGGTCTACCTTGAAGAGAAAAACAATTTCAATCAATGATTATAGAGTTACTTTAGGGATTCTTAAACTAAAAAAAAAAATTACCAATCTTAATATTTTATTTCCTAAAATAAATAGGAAAAAAATAAAAACATCATAAAGAAAAATATTTTTCTAAACTAAATCGAAAATAATAATAACTAAGAAAAATAATTTTCCCTGAAAATCTTCTTACATCAGTCTTTCAGGTTGGAGAAAACTTGTTCTCAAGTTCAAATTGCTCTTACCCCGGTCTCATAGGTTGCCATAGATGTATCGATGAATTAAGGGGAAAAATAAAAAAAATATGAGTCGCCACATAGTTTTATGGTAATTAGAAACCCTAACTAGTCTTTCTGAGATTATTGCATAAGAAAATGGTTATACTAAAAAGAAGTTGAAAATCACCCTAAGACATTCTACATAAGGTACGTTGCTTCATATATGTATTTTTATGACAAATTGTACTTATGATGTTTACATGCTAAATACTTAGCTAAATTGATATATGTATGGTAAATGATGACTCAAACTTTGAGACAATGATTTGGGATTTGGCCCAACAATAAAACATAATCCTTACTTTTGGAATATAGACATTAGACTTGAGAGGATAGTGAATGTTGAATTAGACTTTAACCCATTTACTTTGTTTAGTTTTAAAATGGGCATGAAGGCCATCATTTATACTCAATGGACTTTGATGGAATCATGTTGACCTAACCCAAATCTATCCACAATAAACAAGAAAGTATTCCTATACAAACTTTATAATAAAATAAATACTTACAAATAAAGACCAAACAATATCTACATAAATATGTATATATATATATATATATATATGTATTTTTTAAATCAGATGTTGTCACCTCGAAGGTTACTTTCACTATAAGATAATGATTTATTGTATGATAGAAAAGTGAATTAAAAAAGTAATGTCAAAGACATCCTTCAACTCATAGATCCAATCATGCATTAAGAAAAAAAACATAGCACATCAAACATATTTAATTTCCAAAAACACATAGATACAAAATATAAACATAGAAAATCAAACACTTTTGTTTTTTTTAAATAACAAAAATGAAAGAAATTTTTTTTAATATGAAAATCCCCTTTATATATGTATATGTATGAAAATAGTACATAGAAAATCAAACACTTTTGTTTATTTTAAATAACAAAAATGAAAAAAAAATAATATAAAAATCCCCTATATATATGTATATGTATGAGAATACTCTTACTAATTGGTTTTTTTTTTAAAATCATTATATTCCATAAAGAATAAAAATCCACATCGACACATAAAACCAACACGTTCATGTATAAAATCATGCATATCCACATACAAATTTAAACACGTTTACATCTGAAAATTTAACAATTCATAAGCATAAATTAAACATATTCAAATGTAAAAATCAAACACATAGAGACATAAAATTAAACACATCCATACATAACAATAATCAAACACATTCACATCCAAGAAAAAAAATCATTTAAGATCTAAAAGACCTTAAAAGCTGTTGGAGCTAGTCGTAAATCACTAGAAACAACTAGGTAGTAGTTGATATGTGAGATCCACACATTAACAAGTGGATTGTACTGAAAGGTTAGAATGCATGTTTCTTACTCGCAATCAACAATCATGCAAAACGAGTAGAAACACATCAAATTTTTTGGATGATTAGAAATGGAGGTGTTGCTATGATATGGGGTTGTTTCATGGTGTTTAAAATGATTGAGGAGGCTAATTTGATTGAAAAAAGGAAGATCAACTTGATTTTATTGGCTGGAAATAAAAGGGAAATGTTGTTCTTTTCAGGTTGTAATTGTGGAATAGACGAGAGAAGGTAGTAGAGCAATGAAAATCACGACATGGTTTGAGTCAGATTAGTGAAGGGTTTAATGGTTTTATTTAATGGTGGCGAAGTAGATGGGTTTTGAGTGTCTTTTCATGGTGGAAGGTTAATCAATTTTGGAGTTGGGAGATGATAATGATGATGATTTAATGATTACTATCATTAGCGTGAGTGGTCTTGGAATGTAAGTTGGTTAGAGTGGAGTAGTAGTGGCTAGTTGCTTTTTTGAATGTTGAAAGATGAAAGGAAGAGACAATAGTGTGGCGACAAGTGGTTGGAAGAGAGAGAGGGCAATGGATATTTATTTTCTTCTTCTTTTTCTCTCTATTTTCTCTTTTTTTTACTAGAAATTTCTATCTTTCTCTAGGTTCTTATTTTTCTTTGTTTTTTTTTTCATGTTTACATGTTCTTATTTACAATCGTTATATAAAAATGAAAGGATTAACTTAGAATCTAACTTGGGACCAACTTAGGATACATGCAAATAAAAATGAAAGGATTAACTTAGGATTTAATTTTCTTAACAATTAAAGGGTCTCATCAAAACCACTCTTAACATGAGATACTGCATTAACTTGCCTGATTCTAAGATTCAACCAAAAATTTTCTGATAAAAAGCTTGGCTTGAACTTATTATCTATTATCTGTCTATTTTCTTATCTTCTTGATAGAAAACTGGAGAACAATCAAAACATAGTTGGTTTATAGAGTGACCAGCTTAAAGGATGGTATTTCTATATAGTAACTCGTTCAAAATGGTTTTTAACTAAATATTTTTATAAAGTAATAAACTCAAGATGATTTTAAAAACATGATCATTTTATTGAGTGACAAACTCAAAATTATGTCGAAACATGGTCAATTTATAGACAAGAAACTTGAAGTGATTTTGAAACAATTGTCATTTTATACTGTGATGAATTCAAAGTGATTTTTAAAAAATATAATTGAACATGTCATAGAATGATGAACTTGAAGTGATTTTAAAAACTTATTCATCTTATAAAGTGATGAACTCGAAGTGATTTTGAAAACATAATATAATCTCAAAGTTATTTTTAACCTATTATTTTATAGAGTGATGAACTCAAAGTGAATTTGAAAATTATCATTTTAAAGAGATGTGCTTGAAGTGATTTTAAAAAATATAATTGAATCTTAAAGTGATTTTCAAAATTATAGTTATTTTATAAGGTGACAAACTTGAAGTGATTTTGATTTTTTTTAACATTTTATAAAGCACAAAACTCATAGTGATTTAGGGGAGATAGAAAGCATAAATCATATATTTTGAAAGCTTAGTCTTTCTGTTTTATATCATCTTTATCTTTTGATTTAGGGTGTCAAGAATCAGACACTAGCTTGCTTGAATTGTTCAAGTGACTCCATTACCTCAAATGATTACTACAAGTTTATCTTCCCATGTTTTTCGTTTTTTTTTTATCATAGATTGAGCATGGTTTATCTATTGTTATTACCCCAAAGTAATGTTTGAAGATGTGTGTTTATTACTGTATTGTTTGAAGGTATATGTTCATTGCTATTCATTTCTCATATCTATAAAGAAGTTGTCACCATATTTTATGATGGAACTCACAAACCATAATTCATCATTGCATTTTTTAATGGAATTCACCAACTGTAATTTATCATTACAATGGACTTCTTCCAATTGAACTTATTGTGTTTATTTTTCCCAACTTCCATTAAAAAAAAAAGCATATATGCATCATTATCATTTTCTTTCAAGAACTTTGCAAATTTAGTTAAAAAAGAAAATCACATTATAAATCATCTTTCTTGTTTTGAGACTAAGTTGCAAATCTTAATGATTGTGTCTATGTAACAATTATTGAAATGGAATCATTGAGTTGTAAATTTGAAAGTATTTTTATTGAGTGTAGAAAAAATTTGATTTTTTTATCAAAAGCCTAAAACATATCATTCAAGAGCTATGATGCAATTTTGGATGTTTTTGAAATACAATTAAATGGGTTGATTAGGATTGTGAAAAAGAATGATTATTTCAGAATTCAGATTATTTTAAAAAGTGAATGGCTTGATACTGGCTTGAAGAATACCACAACGATGCTTCTAGATTAGAAGTCGAGCAAATCCTCCCTAACACCGTCAAATGTTGAAAACTCTTGGCTATTTAGAGGAAAACCAGATTTGGGGTACCTATATTTCGAATATCTGCCATGTACATTCTATAATTCACAAAAATAGAAGCATATAGATGTATGACTATGCATGATGATGTATGTTAGATATGGATTAGCTATACTTCGGGCTGATATATGGCCACCATTTCTTTATAAACAGGAAGGGTTCTAGTTCTTTTGTAGCATCCAAGACAATTTAATCTAAACCAATGCTTAATAAAAACACACTAATCATAAAGAGATATTGCTCACAAGGTTGGGCGTAAGCCCTTTTCATTAATACTTGATGAAAACTTTTACATTTAAAATCTAGTCAATTCATCATCATCATTGTTTATAGGGAGAAAGACAAAGCTTTTTTTTTTTATATATATATATCTCTAACAAAGATATCAGTCCTAGCCATAATTTATTGATATTGGTAGACATCCCTTCCAATTTACCGAGCATTATGGCAGGTTCTTCAGGCATTAAAACAGATTGATCATTGAATAACATGAAGAATTGGGATAACTTGGACTTCCTTGGTAGATGTTGTACACCCCCAAGTTACCTCACAATCAAAGCGGGTGTATAGCTGATATATTCGGTCACTCCCACCAGAGGCACCCATTGTCTTTACCCACAACTCATCAAGCAATTTGTTGCTCTCATCCATTGGGCTTTTCACTTCACTTCTCATTAGGGGATTCCTTGCAATTTTACTTTCCAATTCTCCTTACTCAGGTCCTTCTATTCCTCTTTTTTAAGTATCTTCAATGGTTTTTGACTAAATCACCAGAAGTTGTTAAGTACTAGCCTCTCGGTTTCTATATGGCTAATCAACATATGTACAATAACTATTCACAACATCTCATTGATCCCTTGCCGACCCTCTTACAATGGTTGAGTGTTAAAATAGTTTCTGCTAGTATTGTCGTAGTGAGATTTATCTGAGTGTTTTCATATGCAACAAAAGCTATTGTTGCTTCTAAACTAATTATTCTAGTGAGGTTTGGAAACAACACCAACCCAAAGATTCCTAAAGCAAGTATTCTGTCTTTTTCTTCAACAAATCTAGAGTCATTTATCTCTTTTCAAATACCTATTTTATCATCTTTCATTTTACGTCAGTAACACTTTTCTCCAATATATCTTATGATCAATTTAGCCAATTCAGTTAGCACTTTGTCATGTCTTTGGTGGAAGTAGACTTTGTATAGATTTTAAGGGAATTCGGTCAGTAAACCATATTCTTTCAAAGTAGAACACATGTCTACATTCCCAAAAATGAAGCATTGATACTCAGGGTTCTAAAAATGCATCAAGGCCTTATTGTTGAATTATGCACGAAAACCTTCGTCATTCCCAATATCCTCCCATATTTCTTTAAAAACTCATCCTAGCGGATGCTTTTCATGTGTGAGATGAGCTTCTTCAAGTCATTCCCAAAGCAACTTGCATTTCTGATGGGTGGTAATTTACTATCATCCAATCTTAAGCAATCCTTTTTTAACAACTATAGGGATTCAGAATCCAACCCATATTCAACAGAGATCATGTCTTTAATGGTGGCCATGTTATTAGTCCTAAGTCCTATAATCTAAGATGTTTTTTAGGGTTAAACATGTTTTAATGCAACAATATTTATTTGTGGAGCACACTTCCAACATGCAAGTTCTATATCCTTTTACGTAAGATATTGAGGTAAACATTATCTAGTCTTAAAAGAGTCTCTTATTGTCTCGGTGATTATCCTTGTTGCTACCCAATTTTTGACCCACGTTTTGATAAATTTTTCAAAATAAAAATAATAAAATAACAATAATAAAGGTTTACATGTGGCGATAACATAAAGCATTAGGGCTAATATTAAGGAAGCAATGTGTCAAGGAGATAATTATTGAATCATAAATAATTACTGCAATATAAAATACCATAGATATATAATTTGATTTGTGTTGGTTAAGGAAAAAAATCACTGCAATATAAAATACCATATATATAGGATTTGTTGGTGCTGGTTATAGAAGACAATCTTTGCAATAATTATTGTAATATTTCTTTAAATAGCACATATAGAGATTTTCTATATAAGCGAACCTCCAGCCATATGCACTAGGGGAGAAAAATATTCTAAAGGGGGCAATTTTTCATAAAAGAGAAGCAAAACACAAAAAACCCTAAACCTGTTTCATCTTCCTCTTCTGGTCGCTCCCTCCCTTTGAAAAGAAAAAAACAGAGCCGCCCTCCCTGCTTTTGATTTTCACTCCCGTGAACCAGCAGAAGCCTTCCTCTTCTCCAACAGCCCCACTCACTGGCCCTGCACTCTCCTTTCTCTACCACCAGCCAAACAAACCATTCCCCCATCTTCTTCTCCCAAGTCAGCCACCAACGATCCCCTCCATTTCTCCATCTTAGCCACTTACCCCACAGACACCCGACCACAGCACCAACACTCCCTTCTCCCCGATTCTAGCCTTTTCCCTTCGGTTTCATTTTCCCCTCTCGCCAGCCAAAAGCTTTCCTTTCCCCTCAACACCAAAACAAACCCAAACCGGCCATTTTCAGTTTCTGGTCCCATAGCCGACCATCAACACAAACTCTCAGTCTCTCCCACCAGCCATCCCGTTTCCTCCCTCATCTCTCTCAACAGACTCAGCTGCTGCCGTCTTCCCTCCCATCTTCCCTCTCCTGGCCAACCACAGCCCCCCAGCCATTTCTTCCCCTGCACTCGAAGCAGCCCTCTCTGTCAACTTAGCCCCAGACCGGCCTCCACCGAGTCCCACAACAGCAGCAACCATTTCTTCTCAGTAGAGACAAGACGGACGCGAATGAGAGGAAGGACGAGTAGAAGGAAAGAAGATAAACAGACGAAAACACAGAGAGACCAACCAGCACTCCTTCACCATCGCCTGTGTCCCTTCGTTCCATCTCCAGTTTCGTCTCCTCAAGCGGTGCAACTTTTGTTTTTCTTCCATAGGAATAGGTATTAGCCGAAGCAGCAACCCAGCAATGAAACCAGTTGTTTCATCCCGGTCGACGCCACCCACCAGCTTCATCCCCGAGCACCAGCTTCATCCCTGCACCAGAACCGGTTACTGGTTTGAGCCAGTAACCGGGTTGAGCTTGGAAATAAATCCCCGAGCACCAGCTTCGTCCCTGCACCAGGTAAGCTCTCTTCATCTCTATGCATGCATAAATGTAATTCACCCTGTTACTGTGCATTTTGAACTTTCGCTGCTTCGCAGGTAATCTTTCTTTCCCTGTCTTTGCCAAATTAATTACTGCCACTGTAGCATGCATATGCATGTAACTGTGGCAGAACCGGTTACTGGTTTAGGCCAGTAACCGGGTTGGGTTTTGTTGTCTTTAATTGTGATTAACTGTGATGCTTGTTTTTTTTCCCCGATATAAAAATATAAAAAAATATTTTTGTGTGTTACATACAGCCAATACCCTAACATCTTTTTGAATTTCCTCTTAAAAAAAAAACAAATACTTGAAGTTTTGAAAATGTGTTTTCGCATGGATTTCTTAAATACAACAAAAATTATTTTTTTGCATTTCTGGATTTTACAATATGTTTGTAAAACTCCAAAGGGTAATGGCCAATATTTCAAAAAATATAAAAATCTTATTTTGGGGGAATTCATTTATTAATATTGTTGGGAATAACTTGTTATTATTCACCGTTAATGTTTGGATAAAGAAATCCCAAAGGGATGAATATCCAAAATATTATTGGGAATAACTTGTTATTATTCGCTGTTAATATTTGGATAAAGAAAACCCTAAGTGGTAAATATCCAAAATAATTTTCTAGGGATAATAAGTCATCACACATCCTTGAAAGAAGCATTGATTATAATCGAGGATATTTTAATTTTTTACTCTATGATTTACGAGCCGTGAGAGTATAAAAAAACACTAAGGCAAAAATAGGCTTTTAAAGCGCCCTAGATTTCTAAATTTTTGTCCCTCCCTCTTGCAATTTACGAGTCGCAAACTCTTGAAATACTAAGGGAAAAATGAGCTTTTAAAGCACATGGAATCTCCTTGGATTTTTATCTTAATAAATTTAGTTTGAATCAAACTTAGGAAAACTAATGGGATTAGAAAACACCAACACCATAGAAATTATAAGCCAAACCAAGCACCAAGACCAAGCAGCTTACCTTAGGTAGGGCGTACTAGGGGTGCTAATACCTTCCCTTTACGCAACCAGTCCCTTGCCTTAGAATCTCTGAAAGACCAGTCAAGGTTCCTAGTAACCATAATACTAGGTGGCGACTCCCTTATCCACGAAACAAAAAAACCAAAATAAATCGAAAATTGCCATCAGACGCCGCGCGAGGGTGCAACAATCCTTATAAAGATAATATGAGGGCTTAGTAAGTAGTTGGATGGTACGTATACTAATTTCTGTCAGTCCAAGCACTCGTCAAAGAGTTAGATGGTTTCACAGACTTAAACCCTAACTGAAAGTCATAGGATAATTGCTACTCCCACCCAACTTGAAGTTTCATGTGTATGCATTTCAAAGCGATATATCACAAATAAACTAGTACTGCATGAAAATATTTATTTATATCCAACATACATGCATGAACAAGATAAAACATACTAAAGTGTAAATAAAATAAAAATAAAAAAAAGCCAAATGCAAAAACACACCAAATCATATAAACCAAATAAAACATATAAAGCCTAATCCAATATTGTAAAAACTAGAAGTCCCCAACGAAATCGTTATTTTGTCGCACGCGGGCGAGCGGTGTCGGCGGTCAAGGAGTTGCCACTTGATTATTTGGTTTAGAGTCACTAGAAGACTCGAGTGTATTGTTCTTACTATAAATTCTAGGATAATGGATTAGTTGTAGCTAAGAAATATATTAGCACCCCCAGCGCACTTTACCTGAGGTAAGCTGCAATGTGTGATCTTTATATGGTTTAAAGGTTTTGATGGATTTTTAACTGATGGTCAATCTATAGCTTAGGATAAAGATTTACTCTTATGAATAAATCTAATATTTTGAATTTATTATGGGCTCATATGTCCAAATATATTCTTATAAAAATGGTCTATGTAGGTGCCACATGTCCTAGAAGGCGAATGAGTTTTCTACAATTCGTATATTGTGGTGAAAAATACTCGTAATTAAAATTAGTGAATATCTAACATAATTCTAAAAAATTTTTAGTCAACTCCTGATATTTAAATATCAAACTACCTATAGGTCCAACATTTATACCAAGATGTTGATAATTAATTTTCATGAATTAAAATTTTTAGAATTATTGAAATACGAGCAAATTCTTATAAAAAATTTATTTTTATTTATAAAAAGAACTTTTTAATATTGTTTTAGAAAATACCTGTGTTGATTTTCCTTTGCATTTTTGTTTTGGAATATACAGCAAGTTTGTAAAATTTATTAAGGATTTGACCATTATTTCAATAACTCTAAAACTTTTAATTAATGAAAATTAATGGTCAATACCCTAGTATAAATGATGGACCTATAGGTAGGGTGGTATTTAAATACCAGAAGTTGACTAAAAAACTTTCAATTTTTTTTTTGATATTCACCAATTTTAATTAGGAGTATTTTTTACCATAATATACGAATTGTAAAAAACCCTTTCACCTTTCAAGATAAGTGAACTTTGTTAAAGCACATACACAAACCCTTTCCAAAAGAATTTATCTAGACATACAAATCCATAATAAATTTAAAATATCAGATTTATTCTTAAGAGTAAATCTTTATTTTAAGCCATAGACTGACAATTGGTTAAAAACCCATCAAAATATTTAAACCATATAAAAACCACACAATGTAACTTACCTTAGGTAAGGTGCGCTATGGGTGGTAATACCTTTCATAGTCACAACCGGTCCCTTACACTAGAATTCTGATAAGATCAGTATATTCGGGTCTTCTAATGACTCTAAACCAAACAACTAGGTGACGAATCTTTGACCCTCAATGTTGCTCACCCATATGCGACATATATGATAGTCATCATTCATTTTTTTATTTAAACTTTAAATTTTAAAATCCTTTAGTTTAAAATTCTTTCAATTTCAAATACTTTTTTTATTTAAAATCATTTAACAGCTCTCCAAACCGTTTTAAGTTTTGAAAGGAGACTAAATTTCATTTTGGTCATTCTTTCCTCCTTCACTTGTCATTCAACCCCCTAATCTTCCTTTTTTTAAATTTTTCTTATTTTTTTTATTTTGTTTGAAAATATGTTGAAAATGGGGTCAAGATTAGGTTATGACATCATGGATGTCCAATCAAAATTTTTCATCCATTTACATCCTCAACATGCTTGCTAATAGTATTAGCTTTACAAAAAGCATTAAACTCGAGAGATGTGAACTCTTCACTCCTATCTGTGTGCAGACAACGAATAAAAGCTCATGTCTATTTCTCAACAAGGTTTTTATAATTCTTAAAGTTAGTAAAAGCTTCAAATTTCTTAGCAAGAAAATATATTCACACCTTACGGTTGTAATCATCAATAAAACTTATGAAATACCCCTTCTTACTACTGGAAACAAGTTTGATAGGCCCGCAAATATCAACATGTACCAACTACAGTCTTTGTAATGATTTCCATAAACTCCTTATTGAAATTGCATCCCTATATTGCTTTCCCACCGTGCAATCAATGCATGTTTTGGATGGTGCCTTCAACTATGGTAACCCTTTTACCATTTGCTTGTATTGCAATATTCTTAGACTTTTGAAACTTAAGTGCCCTTATCTGTAATGCCACAAGTGATTATTGTTTTCAAGAGTTGTTTAGAAACAAGTGGGAGCTTTCGGCAAAACTCTTGCAAACAATATGAACATCTTATTTACAGACACTGTTGTTTGCATGATAAGCTCTTTCTTGGGATGATAGACTTACATTACTATATGTTGTATCAAAATAACTACATCTCTTTCTTGCATTTATCCAATACTTAATAAATTATTTCTCAACTCAGATATATAGAAAACATCAGCAATTATATGAGTAACTCTAGCAATTCGCAACCTAATGTTACCTTTTCCCAACACAACCATCTTGGAATTATTCCTCCCGAGCTTCATAAGTTGCCAAAATTCCTCATCAAGATTCGAGAACCACTGCTTATTTACACACATATGATTGTTACTCCTTGAGTCAAGGAACCATACATCTTCTCTCATTGATTGATTAAGCTCTACATATGACATCAACAACATCTCTTTTTTCTCCTCAAACTCAACATAATTTGCTTCCTTCTCCTATTTAGGACACTCATACTGAAAATGTCCTAATTGATGACACTTATAACACTCAATTATAGCTTTATTGAATGTTTGTCTGCCTCTTCCTGTACCTCAAAAAATTCCACAACCTCGACCGCTTTCTTTTCCACCATATCTAATATAGTAGGTCACCTTTAATGTCTGCTCATCTTCTTTATGGTCGTTCATCCTCTGCTCATGTACCAATAACTTGCTCTGCAACTCATCAATGGTTAAAGTGTCTAAGTTATTAGACTCTTCAATTGAACATAGAACATAGTCGAACCTTAAAGTCATTGATCTTAAGATTTTTTCAATGATTACCACTTGCCACATGTTTTCATCATGAATCTTCATCTTGTTTTCTATGATTATTGTTTAAGCGAAGTACTCATCAACACTCTCACCCTTTTTTATTTGTAGAACCTCAAACTCCTTTTAAAGAGTCTGAAGCTATGCTTCTTTGAATCTTGTGAAACTTTGATACTTCTGCTTCATAAAGTCCTAGATATGCTTGGTATTGTCTCTATTGAGGATGTTCTCCATAATGGTTTGATCAATAGCCTAGAATAAATAATTACAGACCTTCAAGTCTTTTAGCTTTTGGTCTATACTTGATTTTTGTCGTGTTTCAGTAAGTTCAACTCTTCCTGCCACAATAAGAATTCCATTCTCCATCAAACTCTAATACTCATTCAAATAATTTTTTTTCCATAAGTATGGGCCAATAATCATAATAGCCATAATACTAAGGAATTACTAGTTGAATGAAATTATTTTTAGCTGTCATGCTTCAATTCTCTCATATTTTTTTACCTTTCTTTCTTTTAACTCTCTCTTCTTAAGAAACTATAGTTTCTTTTCTCTAACAATCAAGCCCAATAATGGTACTTTAATACCAAATTATTGTAAACTTTTTGTTATATATTGTTTATAAAAGCATATAGCAAGCTATTTGGATATTATATAAACCTTACAAAGAAATAAAATTGAAACAAACAACATATTTTTACATTGTAAATGGCTAAGGAAATAGTCTGACCACATATCCTAAATAATATGAATTATTAACTGAATGAAGTTTGATAACTTCAATTATAACTCTAAAAACCCTAACATTTATGTCACATGTTACAACATGAGACAAAGAAATCTAATTAATTATATTATCAATAAATTTATAAATAAATATAAAATAAAAAAAATTTAAATTATTCATATATTTAATGAAATTGCTTGTATAAAAATCAATAACTTTTTTTATGAGGATAGAAATAGTTTTTTCTTAGGTCATGAAGAGTATTTTGTTTTATAAAAATATTTTATATTGCAGTTGAGAATGTATTTAGATGTGTTTTAAAAATATAATTTAAAAATATATTAAATTAATATTTTTTAATAATTTTAACATATTAATATAAAAAATTTTAAAAATTTTAAAATAATTATTTTTAAATAAAAAATAATTTACAATTCCGGTACCAAAGCTAAAGCAAAGCATCCTCCCAAGCTCGATGCGTGTCCGTAAATAAACGAATCTCCACGAACAATAAAATAATTAGACGAAACTATCCCCAATCTGAACCCTCTCACAAGCTAACCAACTTGAAC
>Ga0325414_1003717_pt1 | contig 15920 bp, 7 predicted proteins | sample PopdelMetagenome_8_FD_206183 | JGI IMG/M metagenome (GOLD analysis project Ga0325414, IMG submission 206183) | Populus deltoides microbial communities from Bellville, Georgia, United States - Leaf-PdKOR-R3 | ecosystem: Host-associated > Plants > Phyllosphere > Phylloplane/Leaf | place: USA...
TAACAAGAGTTAACGCCAAATAATGTTTTTTACTGTCCATGTTAATTTTTCATGCAAGACCCGTTTTACAAAGATATTTTAAATCACTTAACAATTACAAAATTATGATGTAGATCAAGAGGTTTTATGATGACATTTCTGGATAATTCTTTAAAGAAAAGACTTGCTTTATTAATTTATTTATTTATTTATTTTTAATTTAAGCTCAACTTTCACTAAAAAGTATTAATGCAGTAAAGTGGTGGCATATAAATTTTTTTTTTTTGTAGTACAAGGTCCATCATTCAACAAAGTCTTATATTCAATTGTAGTGTGTTCAGGAATTGTTTGTGGATGGTATTTACGTGGGGGTATCACTAAAGATCTAATTCATAGGAAATTTCAAAAATTAAAAAAGTGACATACATGTAAAGATTCTCTTATTTTGCAATGCCATTGTTAGATTAACTCGAATCTAATTGTTGAGGTGATGTTGATAATTTTAAAAAGGACGTTATGTACGAGTGTTGCAGTAATTCAGGGTACCGTGGAGAGCAGTTATGGGTATGGATTCTCTTTATTATAAGGCGTGGATGACCAAACAGAAAATATTAGAGAAGTTATTTGGTACATACGAAGAGTCATTTCAAAACCTACCTCGAACTCTACTAGTCATTAGAGATTTAAATCTGGGAATAATTGTCACTTGGGATCATAAAATATTTGATGGCAATAAAGCGATATTTGAGAAAGCATTTTGGATCTGGTTTTTGAATTTGCTTCGTTGATGTGTGATTGGGGGACAGACTGAGTTGTGTATTTTTTCAGATAAACATGTGGCAATAAAGAATTTCATAGCATGGATTTTTCCCGAGCCTATTAGATATCATTGATGTTATTCACGACACTTTATGAGTAATTTCAACACAAAGTTAAAAAATGTTGCCTTGAAAACTATGTTACATAGGATGTGTACAAATCCTTCTAAACAAGAGTTTGACATTTTATATAAGGAGTTGGTAGAGACAGATGATGCGATGAGAGCATAACTAGATGTTGAACCTAAAAAAAAGTGGGCATTGTCTTATGATTATGGTGTTCGTTGTTATAGCAATATGACTGTGAACTTGTCACATGTTACTAATAATGTTTTAAAAATTATTAGTGGATTGCATGTTTCAACTATAATGTAGATAATAGATAATATTTTTCATGTGTAATAAATATTTTATGGAGCGTAGTGATAAAGTTGAAGAATTTTTTAGTCATGATGTGTTATGGCCTCCAAAGGTCCTAACTAAAATACATGTTGACGCTGCCACCTTTAGATCACACCTGATATCTTTATTTCATCTTGAAGGTAGTATATTTCAGTTTAAGACACCTTTAACAACTGATATTACAAGAGAAGTGTAGGAAATTATTAACATCAATAAAACAATTTATACTTGTGGCAAATGAAAATTATATCATTAACCATGCTCACACTTAATTGAATGTTGCACTTTACAAAATGTGGACTTTGTACAATTTATTGATAATTTTGACTTCAACCTATCATATAAAAATGCATATAGTCCTCGTTTTCAACCCTTGAGTGATATGTCATTGTGACCTGCATATACTAGTCCAGATGTATATGGATGTCCAACTAGATGGTGGACAAATAAGGGTTAAAGGAAATATACTCATTTACATAACGAGATGGATGCCAGAGAAAGGCACTCATTGAATAAATATGGCATATGCAGTCAAAGGGGTCATAACAGAAAAACTTTTGAAACTAGACAACGTATGCTATTTTTTTATATTTTTTTTAAATTATGAATTAATAAAATTATGTGTTTGAAACTTGTGAATATACTGGTCCTCAAGTATACCCAAACCCTTTAATATGGAACATTAATCGAGGTCAACAAAAATCAACTTGATTACATAATGATATGGATACAAGAGAGGGCATTTCCCAATATAGGTGTGGCATATTCAGTTAGACATGGCATAACAAAAAACTTGTGAACATAGACAATGTATATAACAAGATACTCAATTATTTACGTTGTATTTATTGTTGTTTGTAATTAATCGTATTTAATATATATTTCATAATTTTGAATTATATTTTTGTATTTTACAAGTACACCTGGTTAGGATGCCACATATGTGACGTGCATCTTCTTCATCTACACGAAAAGTTTCTTAGTACATGGATCCTGATCCGATTAAACCTTTTGTTCTATGGTTACAGGGAGTTACACGAATCAAAGGTCATATGGAATGGGAATGTATTTTTGCTTTCATATATTAAAATCTATTAATTATTTCACTAATTATCTTATAATTCATGTTAACACATCAGACGTTTTTTTTTATTATACAGGATTTGGGTAAGATGTACTATAAATTCTATAGGTTGATATTGCTTTCAGATCATGTGATCCTATACATCATGCAGACGAGTTTTTATTACATTACATGTCTTCAGCACGTAAAAATGGATCATGACTTGCTCACAGTGCTTATTGAAAGATGAAGACAGGAAACTCACACATCCCTTCTTCGTGTAGTAAAGATGACGTCTATATTACAGGACATTGCTATTATGCTTACTTACCTATAGATAGGCAAGCACTTACTGTCGTGGGTATTTAAAATAAGGTCACTCGATGTGAGTGTGCATTTGGATGAGTACCCCCTCCTAAAATGTTCAAGGGGAATGCTTTATGCATTAGATGACTTTGAGAAAACTTTTCTAAATTACCTGGTGATTATGATGATGAGATCCTATGATGGCATGTTAATGCGTGCTAATAGTTCAATTAATATATTGATTTGTCTATATTTGATTTAAATTCAATGTTTTGTTGTGTAGCTATGTTGAGCATACATGCTTCATATGTTTGGTAGTATACTTTTCACAGATCTCAGTGGGATACATATACCCTTATTCTACCTACCACAACTGGAGGATTTCAAATCCATTCCACTATATAGTTGAGGTTCATGTGTCCTTGCATGTTTGTATAAGCATTAGTGTCAAGTTAGCTTTGAGAAAGCAAAGCAAGTTGGAGGATGTTTATTGCTTTTACCGGTAAAATAAATGTAATAAGTTTTTTTATTTTTGTATTATTTTTTTATGTTTAATTTGGTTACTAATTATTGTATTTTTTTAACATAAAGTTATGGTCATGGAAAAATTCACATTTGGGATGCCCATGAATTAAATCTAAACTTGTTATGTCTATTCAGATTTTGGAGGTTGAGCTATAACTTCCATTAAGATACAGTTAATGTGTTATCGATAATATAAATGATTTTATTTAGATTATGAATTTTTTCAGGGAAACCTTATTTAATAAGTTCTTTCTTTTTTATTAATAAATAGTGTGGGAGTAGATATTTGAAAATAATCCAACCCACATTTTATCATTTTATCATAGCGAGTTAAATAGACAACAATTAAATCATGTATGTTAAAATAAGTTGCAATGTCGATGTTACATAAAATGATGAGATAAATTTTTTATGTTGGAAAATATTGAGAAGTAATGTTGAAAAATAATTGCTTGTGTTGATGTTTGTAAATGATGAGAAATAATTGTTTGCGTTGATGTTGGTTAATGATGAGAACTAATTTTTTGCGTTGATGTTGAGATTTATTTATATTAAAAAATATTGGGAAATAATTGTGTACGTTGATGTTGGTAAATGATAAAAAATAATTGTTTGTATTGATGTTTAATTTTTTATATATTGAAAAATGTTGGGAATTAATTGTTTGTGTTGATGTTGGAATTTTTTTATATTAAAAAATATTGGAAAATAATTGTTTGTATTGATGTTAGTAAATTATGAGAAATAATTGTTTATGTTGATGATGTTGACCTTTTTTTATTGAAAATTTTTTTTATTGAAAAAATGTCGAGAAATCATTGATGTTGGTAAATGATGAGAAATAATTGCTTGCGTTGATGTTGAATTTTTTTTATATTGAAAAATATTGGAAAATAATTGTTTGCTTTAATGTTGGTAAATGATGAGAAATAATTTCTTGCGCTAATGATTTAGAGATTTTATGTTGCTGGTAAATGATTAAAAATAATTACATATGTTGATGTTAGTAAATGATGGAAAATAATTGCATTGTTGATGTTTCAGTAGGTTGTGTGGAATCTTCATTCAAAAGTTGGTATGACAGCTACTCCTGTTATATGCACATTGGTCATGGACTTATAGACATTGGTTATCCCTCTTATATTTTTTTAGGTTTGTTGAGATGCATTACTCAAACCATGTAAGTGATAATCTAACTGTAAACAACACTTTTCATCTGATATAGATACATTACGAGTGATCCGTTGCATTCCATTAGTCATTTAGATAGACACGCTGATTATAATAAGATGATTCACCATCTCAAGTATATATTGATGTGAGATGCATGAAAAAAATTTATTTTTAAATAGGTGTATCCTGAAATTTCCGGAGAGGAATACATGGGCTAGTACTTTAGTATAACACATTGAATCAGTACACCAAACCTAACACATGTTCCTCTACGCGAGGAGATGGAGTATGAGCCACATGCACGTCGATTTCAAAATAATGTAAGTATTTGTTACTTTTTATAAACTTGGACAAAACCATTGCATTTTATTTATGAATTAATAATTTCTATTTACTTCATATTAGGTTAGATAATTGTTACATGATAGTCGACGTACGGCGACTAATCTTCGTGGTGATGATGATGATGATGGACTTGCTTATTGTTATGTATCTTCTTGATTTAAGACATATCGTACTACACTTAACCTATTAGAAAAGACGTCGAGCCTAGATGATATTGTCTTAGAGGATGAGACAACACAGACAAGTGAGAGTCGTGCTATTGATGAAATTGGCTCATCCGCTCGTCATCACAGCAGACATAAATAGGCTTAGATGCATTATTATATTGTGTTATTTTTTGGGCTAAGAATTATTTTTATTTTTATTACTTTTGTAATATTATTTCAACTAATTATCATGTTGATTTTAATATTATCTTGCATATTATGCATTTTCATACTTATTTAAAACAAGCATAATTTAAAATTATTAATTAACTAATTAACAGTTGATATGTGAATATGTTATTTAAAATTTCAAATCATCTTTTTACAAGTTAAAAAAATACACATCGTTATATTTTGTTATTGACGTTATCAATTATTTTTAAAAATAATTAATAAAAACAGTATTTAAAAATAATATGTTTGAATTTGAGATTATAAATAATAAATAAAAATGATGTTAAAATATTGCATTCTTGATTATGAGTTTGGTAATTTATAATTTTTTTTAGCTTTTGTGATGATTTAAGGTTTGTGTCATATAAATTTAAGGTTGGTATTAAAAATAAAATTATATTAGAATAACACAACTACTATTCACGTTTATATATTGAATAACCGTTATTATTATTATTATTATTATTATTATTATTATTAGCTGTTATTTAATACATAACAGTTGTTTAAACAATGGAGTCAAAGGATGATATTACCCGATACTTTTCTATACTAGCCACTGGTTATTTCAAGTTGAAAACAGCAAGAGGGCCATTATGGTCAAATCAATGAAACGTGCCCCTCGTCTGTTGTGCGGCGGTGTTTCGTGTTCTTCTCCAAAATATAGCGGTCAAAGCGATAAGGTTCTTTTAATTCTGCCTCTAATGAAGGTAATGATGGCATGGGATGGAAGAGCCTGGCCATAGGGATGCAGAGTCTCTAAGGCCCAAGAAAGAAAGAAAAGGCACGGTCAATTCAAGAAAAGATAAACAAAAGTGGAGGCGTGGAATTTTACTCTCGAGAAAGGAGGGGAGAGAGAGAGAGAGCTGAGATGGCTTGACCAACTGAGCTATCGATTTTAATATTTGATGGCCAGGACAAGGCATCTTATTCCTGGGGATTACCCTGAAGAATCCAATAAATGGTATCTGGGAAGAATCCAAGAGTGTTCATACCTATCTATTTCAAGAAGACGTATAGATATAACTAAGGACTTTCCAAAGAGTCATGGCATTCACAAGACAAATTAACGTCTCTTTACATCGAGTTTTAGGTCGGATGATATCAGAAATAATGAGAGAAACCAGTTTGGTGAAGAGTGTTATGGTAAATGATGATGATGATGATGATCTGAACAAACAAGGAGTGCTTAGTTCTTCTGCTGAAGCAATTCAGTACAGTTTTTGCATGCGATGCCATGTTCAATCATTCTCACCAGAGCATCATAATGGTAAAGACTGTCAGCTCCAAAATGGTTGGGGTAATTTGTTATTGAACTCGGAGCATGCAGAAGAGGCTGCAAACATTAATATTTGCAGTAAAAGACAGACCAGAATTCACAAATTGATTGTAAAGGTACCCTCTACCGTGCTCGAATTCCACACTCCGAGCAAAGTAAACTGTGTGTAACATGTCACAAAAACTTTGACTAACTCAAAAATAGCTCTTTAGTCAATCAGATTGATAAACTTCTTGTACATTCAGATGAAGCCAGTACTCCGTTTTTTTTTAACAAGAAGACTTACACTGACAAATTACTCGAGACCCTTTTTTTTTTACTTACAAATGTTGCCGTGAGAACCCAGTTTGACTACTCCAAAATAATGGAAGACTAATTTGATGACTTCAATGGATCCATGGAAACCCCAATTGAACGCAGTGGGAGGGTTTCTTTAGAAACAACCATAAATCATGTTCAACAGTGTTATGTGCACTAGCTAGTAAAGAGTGTGAGCTTGCAAGGGTGACCTAGTTTTTCTGCGAGATTCACAGTGCTGAACGGGCCAGTTCTTTTCAGGAAAGTTGCAAACCAATTTGCATTGAATCCAAAGAAACAGCGAATCAATACACCTTATATGAGAGGGTTTCGACGCGCTCCTTATCGCCCTCAAAAAGCATCTTTCACGTGATGACAATGGCTCACGTTCATGGCGGCATTTTGCGACCCCTTCTCACGAGAGGTATCTTTCTGTCTTGTTATTCTTCCATTGCCCTTGTCAAGATGGAATCTTGTAAGGGTCCCTTAACATCTTGTGAGGCTGTTCTTGTCATCTAGGGCTTCGATGTCTCTGCATACTTTTAGGAGTTGTTTGAGTAAGCATTATTGCTTGTTCATGCTTGCTGCTTGAAAGAATTCCACTTCTTTCTGGCCCCATATCCTGACACAATCATTTTTACCCCCTTCCTCTTTTGACATCTTACCCTGCTATTTGAACTCTTCGAGGATGATGACTCTTCACAATTTTCCAATTGTAGTTTTTGAATTTTAAATTATTATTTATTATACTTTTAAATTGTTTTGATGAACTTAATTTGGACTCCAGTTGAATGAAATTTTCTCTGGAATAAATCTCTTGATTGTTGTTCCTCGCATATGCCTTGGATTGGACACATAATTAGAAATGAAGGGAGATGAACAATGAGTATGTCTCAAGGCCTTCCGTCCTCCCTCCATGCTCATCTTCTACAGTGCAATGATCGAGCCCCATACCTACTGTCACAATCACATCCATGATAGGGGAGAAAAAAGAAGTTTCCTTGCGGATTCCCAAACTAAATTATGATATCAACACAGAGGCAGCATAGCATGATCATGATCGTTTCAATTGCTTCACAGTTACGAGAATTTTATCGCACACGCCTTTGATAAGCGAGGCAGAATTCAATTAGAATTTTGAAATGCTATGAGAACCACCCAACAAATCAAATAGCATTGTTTCTCTGAAGTTGTCAAATTGGGCGATTAGTCAAGCATTTTGACTTTGTATTTCTTTTCATAAACCAATCGAAGGCTTTACATTTTTTTTTTTTCCATCCGCAGATGATCTCTCTAGATAAGTTTCCGACGACTACATGCGACCTAATTTTATTTCTTTTAAGTCAGAGTAACATGTGATATATATATATATATATATATATATATATATATATATATAAAATTAAATTTTTGACAAATCTTCGATTAGACCGTGCTGTCAAATAAGTGTTAAGGGTGAGTTTGAGATTGTGGTGTAGGATAATTTTTAAAAGTATTTTTTATTTAAAAATATATTAAATAATTTATTTTTTTAATATAAACACCTTAAAATCATCAAAAAAATACTAAAAAAAGTTATTTTAAAGCTTTTCTAGAAAAAAATATATTTTTAAAAATTATATAAAAACAAAAACTAATACACTCTAAAAAAAAGCAACCCTCTAAATAAAGGAGAGATGACTAGTTATGATTTTGTAAGGGGATATTTAAAAATACAGTAAATGTTGCTTTTCAAAGTATTTTTTACTCAGAAAAATATCAAAAAAATATATTTTTATTTTTCAATAATTATTTTTTATATCAATACAACAAAATGATTTAAAAATATAAAAAAATTTATTTTAAATAAAAAATTAAAATTTTAAAAAACACATTAGCAAATAACCTCTAAATACATAGTCATAATGACGATGATACAAGGAATTCCATGAAAATTCTACAACTTGCTTTAAACGTGAGAAAAAAGAAAAAGCACTCCTTTGAAACAAAATGGTTGACATAATAAGTGGGTGGAAAGAGAAGTGAGGGCAAGGAGAACAAGCAAAGCGCGTGGAGAGAATATGGACATTGTTAGGGTAACACGTGGAACGACGTGGCCAATCCTACGAAGAGTGGATGGATAGGGGAATCGCCTCACCACATATGAACGGCGGTGCTTTGAACAAATCAAATATTAGTGGGCCCATCCTAATAGATTCTTTTTTTTTTCAACAATTAGGGTTTTTTTTTTTTATCATTAGCATAGTTTGATAATTTAAAAAAAAAATAGCATAGAAGAGAAATATTTGATAAATAAATATTTTTAACTCAACTGTTATTAGAAAGCATAATTTTATTAATAATAGTTAATGATAATAAGCAGCATAACCTTTTTTTTTTAATTTTACATAAACAAAGTTTAAATCACCATAATAAAATATCAGACAAAACCACAAAGTTTAAACTATCACAATAAAAAATCAAATAAAACCATAAATTACCAAACTTCAAACCTATAACTGAAACAAAAGCTATTTTAATATTATTTTTATTTAATTATAATCCCAAATTAATGCGTTTGTTTTTTAAATATTTTTTATTTATGTGCATTTCTTAAATTGTTAATACATGCTTTGAATTTTAAACAACTTATTTATTTGTTAATTAACGATATTAAATCATGTTTATATAAACTAAGTATGATAATGCATAATATGTAAGACAACTTTAAAATCAACATGACAATTAGAAAAAAAATTAATATTACAAAAGTAGTAATAATAAAAATAACTTTTAAGTAGAAAAATAACACAACATAATAAACAACATAATAATACATTTGAGCCTATCTATGTCTTTTGTGATGACGAGTAGATGGACCAGCTTCATCATTAGCACGACTTCCACCTGTCTGTATGGTGTTATCCTCCGAGACAATATCTAGGCTTAATGTCTCTCTTAACAGGTCAAGTGTGGTACGACATGTCTCGAACCAAGAAGATGCATAATAACAAGCAAGTCCATTATCATCGTTGAAATCACAACCTGTTGAAACATCAACAATACAATTATTTCTCATCATTTACCAACATCAACCATGAAAAATTATTTCCCAACATTTATAAATATCAAAAAAATTTAAAATTAACCTATGCAATAATTTCCTAACATTTATCAATATCCAAAAAATTAAACATCAATGCAAGTAATTAATTTTTATCATTTACCAACATCAACCCATGAAAACTTATTTCCCAACATTTACCAATATCCAATAAATTAAACATCAATGAAAGCAATTAATTCTCATCATTTACCAACATCAACACAAATAATTATTTCTTTCTTATAATTTGTCAATATATTTGATTTGACTGATGTCAATCTAACTCATTATGATAAAATGATAAAACGTGGGTTGGATTATGTTCAAAATGTATACCTTTACACCATTTGTTAACAAATAAGCAATGAAACTTATTAAATAAAGTTTCCATGAAAAAATATTCTTAATCTAAACAACATAATTTATATGTTTAATAACATATTACTTATAACCTAATGGAAATTGTAGATCAATCTCCAAAACCCGAATAGACATAACAAGTTTCTCAATTCGTGGTCGCTCTAAGTGTAAATGCTCTCATGATCATAGCTTTATGTAAAAAAAAAACTTACAAAAATTAGTAACCAACTTATATATATATATATATATATATATATATATATATAAAACATAATACAAAAATAACAAATTTATTACATTTATTTTACCTGTAAAAGCAATAAACTTCCTCCAACTTGCTTTGATTTTTCCAAGCTAGCTTGACATAGATGCCTATACAAACATGCAAGGATGTCTGAACCCTAACTATAAAGTGGAATTGATTGGAAATCCTCTAACAATGGTAGGTAGAACTAGGGCACAAGCATCCCACTGATATCCGTAAAAAGTATATTGTCAAACATGTGAAGTATGTACGTTGTAGCATACATAATAGAACATCGAGTTCAAATCAAAATATAGATAAATTAATATGTTAATTAAACTATTAGTATGTATTAACATACCATTGTAGGATCTCGTCATCATGATTATCAGGTAATTTAGAAAAGTTTTCCCTAAGTTATCCCATGGATAAAGTGTTCCCATTAAACATTTTAGAAAGGGATACTCGTCTGAATGAATATTTGCATAACATGATCTTATTCTGGATACCCATAACAATAGTTATTTGCCCATTTATAAGCAAGCCAAGCATAATAGCAGTATCCTGCAATGTAGGTGTCATCTCCCTAACACGAAGGTGGAACGTATGAGTCTCCTATTGCTATCTCTCAATAAGTACTGTAAGCAAGACATGATCCATCTTTACATATTGAAGATATGTAATGTAATAAAAAACTCGCCTGCATGACATATAGGATCACAGGATCTGAAAGTGGCATCAACTTATGAAATTTGCAATACATCTTACCCAAATCCTGTATAATAAAAGAAAATGTTTAATGTATTACCATGAATTATAAGGTCATCAGTATAATAATTAAACATCCTTTTTCAAATGAAAAATAAACATACATTTCCATTCTATATGGCCTCTGATATATGTAATTTCTGTAATCGTAGAACAGAAGGATTAACTGGACCAAGATCCATGTACTGAGAAACTCTACGTATAGATGAAGATGACACATCTCACATATGTGACATCCTAACAAAACGTACCTATAAAATTCAAAATATAATTCAAAATTAGAAAATAAATATTATAAACAAACAATTAAAATTAAATGACAAACAATAATAAATAGACATGTCATTGTCTAACTCAATACACACGTTGTCTGCATTCACAAGTTTTTTTTTTATAATGTCTTGTCTGACCACTTGTGCAATGTAGTCATATGCATCATCTTTTCATTTAAAAAAATAAGCATTAGTCTTAAAAAATGTTAATTAGACTAAAGCAAAAACAGGCAAAGCACGTGCACCTTTCTAAACATGATTAAAAGATTCATAAAGGTTTGTTGTCATATTACCATATCGGTGACTCCAATTATAAGAAAGTGCTCATCTTTCTTTCGGTTCCTACTCAAGTCATTCTTTCCATTCTAAATGATTATTACCCATATCATCAAACCATACATCAAATTTATGCTTCAAAGATTCATAGCATATCCTAAACAACTCCTTTTTGGCTGACAAATCTTTGAATTTGTGATTGAAATTGCTTTTCAAGTATCTAACATAATACTAATGATATCCAATCGGTTCACGAAAAATTGTTGTCATTCCATGCTTAATATCAATATGTATATCCAATAGTATACATATACCACAACAATCATCTGTAATGTGAAGTTGAATGAGTAGTAAAAACCATCTTCAGTTGACATTGTTTTTTTCTTTAACTAGTGTGTAAAGCCAAAGGAAAAATCTCATTGTCTATATCAAAAGCAATTGCAATCAATAACTTTCCACTAAACCTTTCATACAAATAGGTGTCATCCACACTAATAATTGGCCTAGAAGACTTGAACTTCTCAATTGCAGGACTAAATGCCTAGAAAACACAACCAAAAACAAAATGTTTCACCATCAAGTTGTCCATTATATTTCCACTTAACAACTGTTCATGAATTTGATTCTTGTAAAGACACAAATTAAGGTAATATTTCAAATAAGTCCTTATATGTTCCAAAAAGTTGCTCAAGTATCTTTTATTTTGTAGCCCATATCTTATACTAAGAATTTTTAAACTAATAAAGTTTCTTCTTGTATACTGGAAAAAATATAGACAAGGTTATCTTGAATAAGAATTGCAACCATTGATGCAAAAAATTTACTATTAAGCTGATGATGGTTTTTTTTTTATGTATGTATTGGTATATCGTGTTTACCTTTCAACTTTGTTATCTTAAAAAATATGAACTTTTATGGTACCCCCACGTAAATATCATTGACATTTAGGTGAATGAACACACTATAGTTGAACAAATTTTTGGTTTAAACATTGAGTACGATATTCAAGTAAATGTGCAATGTGTTATTGCTTAATAACATTCATCAAATCAACTTTAGTTCTGAAATTTTATTCAAAAACCAAATCACCACTACCAACTTATTTTTTATGATAAACAAACCACTTATTACAAATCATGTCATCGACTCCAATATCATGACCAAATTCTATAATATGAGGCCTCATCATCATCTAATTTTTCAACTAAACTCATGACACCCTCATCTTTATTATCACCAAGATTGAAGGAGTCATACCTACGTTGATTACAATATACAGTTTTAATTCTATTTTCATCATAAATTCATATAATTCTATCTTCCAATGTCCTAGATGTACCAACACCATTCGAATGTGATAATTGTCTAAATGGCCAAGTATATATGAGCATAGATATATTAGTAACTCCATGCTCCGCATTATATGAGGTATTAAGTTTAGGTCGGCTATTCACATACAACTCCATCATATTCATTCCATTTTGAATGAACATTTACATCATATTTCTAAAATCTACATCACATGCAATTAGGATAAAAAAAAATAATGAAGTTCCCTAATAAGACACATCCAAGTGATATCTATTTCAACATCATTATAATTCAACTCAAATCTTTCATATGCAACTTTTTTGGTATCTTCAAATGACATGCTTCTACTACATTCAAGAACACAATACTTCTGTCAATATAAGTGATAATATTATTCGTATCAGGAACAATAGTACCACCATAATGACACAACATAAAGAAGTTTGAAGGCTTATTCTGTAAAATAAAAGTACTTATTTTACCAAGAACAAATTATCTCACAATTCAACACAAACATAAATTACTATTATATAGACCATAATAATAGCAATAAAACAATAATTAATTTCAGAAGTTCAATTACGATAACTTTTACAACTAATTAATTGAACAATTTTTACAATTAAAAAATAAATTATGACAATTGAATATTAAATAAAAAGAAAATGATCTCTATTGAAAAAAAATCTACAATTATGATAATTTTTAAAAATATTCAACGCAAACTCTAGTCTAATTGCATCAATTAAAATAAATTTTATATCAATTCAAAAAATATAATTAAATATGAAATTAACCCAATAATAAATTTAAACTCTGATTTCTCTCATTCAAGCATAATTGATTTCATAAATCACATCAATTATATTAAAAACACATAATTGCAACATTCAAAACATAAAAGTATCTAATTATCAAACACAACACAAATACATAATTAAATCAAAACACAAAAATTATCAATTCAATAATTAAACTCTTCAAACTAACAGACAATGTTAATGTTTTACCTTGATTTTTGTGATGTGTAGGTGGTAGTTCCCATGGTTGTGGCGGCGGGGAGACTGGACACGGAAGCTTGGGCCGGAGGTTTGCAACAAAACAAATTGTAGAAGCACTCGTGGAGATAAGTGGAAGATGATTCTGGTGTTTTGGTGAAGAATTGGACGATGTTTTATGCTATTAGGGGTTGTTTTCTCTTGGGGTTTTTTTTTTGTTTTTAGGGTTTTTTTCTTTTAAGAGCGATAGTCATTGAGAAAAGGATGGGTGTTTATAAATGCATCATAAACGCAATTTAGAATCATGGTTTTGTTATGAAACTGCTATTCTGAATCGTGGTTGTTAAAGAAACGATATTGGGAATAATGGTTACATTAAAACCGTGATTCTGAATCATGGTTTTTATTTAAGTTGTTATTCTGAATAACTTCTTCAACAACCATCATTCCCAACAACGGTTCTTTACAAACTATGACATTTGCCTAAAAGTTTTCAAAACTGTGTTTTTTCCTATTAACTTCCTTGAAACTGTGTTAATTTTCATATAGAATCCAACAATTAGGTTTTTATTTTATATATAGACAACACATTCTATTTTAAGTTCATTTCTAACCCCACTACTTCTTTTTTCCCTTCTATGTATTTTTCTTTGTCTTTACTGAATTACAATCTAAACCCTAACAACCCTTTCAATTCACAAAGAAAAGACAAGGAATGGTTCTTGCACTCTTGTCCTTTTCTCTTTCTTGCTAAGCTTAACAAAATATTATTAATTGTTATTAGAGTAAACTAGTTTACATATCCTAGTTATTGACTGGATCAAATTTTTTTAAACATAACAAAAAATATCAAAATCATAGAGAATTATTTGATATTTTTATTAAGCTCGGCCTAACCTTCGAAATCTTATGAGTTGACTTCTTACTTAACTTGTGTTTAAAATTAAATCGTGTAAAAATTATCTCGATGTGGCTAGTTAATTTAGCCTTTCCAAAGACATCTCAGCTGATCAGTAAAAAAAATTGATGATTAAATTGAGAAAGAAATCATGAAATTGACATAAAAACACTCCTAACATAATTTCCTGCCCAACTCAGGTTTAAATTTAACTGTATATAAGTTGTTTTAAAATGACTCAATCGACTTGATTGGTCCATAGACAATTTAGCCAACTAGTATAAAAGAAATTGAGAATGAAATTAAGAAAAAAATGATGAAATTAATAGAAAAAAAAACCTTTCAACCTGACTTTTTACTTAACTCGAGTTTAAAATTAAATCGTATGAGAGTTACTGTGTTATAATCCAATTAACTTGACCAATTCAAATGCAACTTGAATAATTGTAAAAAAAAAATGAGAATGAAATTAAGAAGAAAAGAAGAATAAAATTGAAATTTTAAAAAAAAAGGGGGGAAAAATGAAGGGGTAAATTGAAAAAAAAAGATGTTTTACTCTTTATATAAATAGAAATTTTATAATAATTCTTAATTGTTTTATAATATAGAAGTACATAAGAAGAAGGGCCATGCCTTATAACGCAAATGGTTTGTCTCTACAAGGTAGGAACAAAGGCAAAACTGGCGATTACATAACAAACGAGCCGTGGTCGTCATATAATTTATTTCTTTATTTTCATAAAATTTGATTCATCAATTAATTAATGTCTGTGACAAATGAGTGATTAACCTTGCTGCATATCATCAGAAGAACCGAAGAAACAAGAAACATATTCAGTGTGAAAACTATTATTGGTACGAAGATAATGATAACAATAATAGAGCCTCACTTAACTTTTAACCCCAATTATTGACCCCCTAATATAAATATTAAGATTCTATTATATATATATATATATATAGAGGCTACATGTTAAATGCTTATTCCTCATATTTAAAAATGAAACATAAAGCATTATTATTATTATTATTATTATATCATAATTAGTTTTTCTGAAAGAGGTGACTCAATCGGGATTCATGCGAAATGACATGGAAGAGGGAAATGGAATCGAGAAATTGGTCCGTGCCCACCATCCAA
>Ga0325414_1003718_pt1 | contig 15920 bp, 9 predicted proteins | sample PopdelMetagenome_8_FD_206183 | JGI IMG/M metagenome (GOLD analysis project Ga0325414, IMG submission 206183) | Populus deltoides microbial communities from Bellville, Georgia, United States - Leaf-PdKOR-R3 | ecosystem: Host-associated > Plants > Phyllosphere > Phylloplane/Leaf | place: USA...
AATGGACTTGTAATGTACAATGTTCATTCTTTATGAATGATATCTATAAACCATGAAGATATAATACAATTCATTAAGGATGGCTTGAGTAAGGAGTCTTTAAATAATCTTCTATTAACTCTTGAGATGCACCCTAGTGGAGATGTGCATCATGCAATTCATGATTTATGGCCACAATTTCATAAAGAACATGATCGACTTACTTAGTCTTGGGATTTGACTAAAAAAGACCCTGTTTGCCAGTTTTTAAGAAAACTGGATGAGAAGCTTATCCCTGACCCATAGAGGGCGTTGAAGCCGTTCTTGGACGTAAAACCAAGGGAAGATGTGAGCCACAATCATAACTACTTGTACATACACACATGTTTTAAAAAAAAGAGAGAGAGAGAGAGAGTGAGACTCCAGCTGACCTACAAATAGGTGGTATGATTGCATTTTTAATTTCTCATCTATAAAATCTTCTCTTCCTTCCTTTCATTTCTACTCAACCCATACATTCAACAGATATAGAAGTGTGTAGAAATGGCAGGTTCCTCAAATCATCAAATAAGAAATATTTTTGTTTTCAGTGGATCTAGTCCTGGGAAAAAAAAGAGTTTTTAGAATCAGCAAATCATCTTGATCAGGTACTAATTGAGAGAAAGATTCATTTAATGTATGGGGGAGGCAGCCTTTTTAGGAGGCAGTCAAGGTTTGGGGGTCATCCTCAAAGCTTTAGCAAAAGGGGACATCATTGGAAAAACAATTGGAAAGGAACTACAGGTCTCCATAATGTCTGATCGACTGAATACAATGTTTAACCAAACTAACACCTTCATTGCCTTACCAGATGGTCTGGGCACATTGGAAGAGATCTTTCATATTTTCTCTTGGGCCCAACTGCACATTCACCATAAACCTATAGGTTTGTTAAATGTTAATGGTTTTTATGATAATTTGTCGTCTTTTCTTGATCAAGATATGGAACAGGAATTTCCAACATCTTCGGCATGACAAATCATAATCTCTGCTATTACTGCTGAACAATTGATTGACCAACTACAATATTTCATCCTTGTAATTGATCCCTCCATGAGTCGCATAAATTGGTCAACTATGGAAAGCCGTAAAAAGCTTAGATTGAATTTGAGCCTTTGTTTGTGAAACCTTGTGTCTTTTGGTTTTATTTATAGCATAATATTTTATTTTGTTATTTCTTATATTTGTTTAAGTGTGTTTCAGGTTTGTCAGTGTTTGCTGTTTTAAGTGATGTCTTCTATACTCTATCTTTCTACCTTATGACATTAAAGACAATGTCTTGTTTTGGTTGGGGGGAGAGGGTAGTAGTTGACATAAAAAAAACTAACTTACTAACTGTTTTTGTTATTATTAAAACCATTTGACAAAACTGTTATTAGGATGTCAGAATAAGAAGGAATTTTATTGACTCTTGAGACGCATCTTAGTAAATATTCTTATCAAGGTCTATCAGAATACTTCTTGAAATATTCAGGTTCACAAACTCTCACATTGTTATCACTTGATTATGCTCATATGCTATTTAACAAGTATTCTTAAACCTTTATTTTCACACACACACTTTAACATATGATTGTGAGTTGCATATTGGATTATTACATTATTTATATTCTTTTGTTAAAAGTAACAACTAAAGGAAAGGGATAGTATATAATTTGCAAAAAAAAAAAAAACAAAAACAAAATTTTGATGATAATAAAAACGTAGATAAGTTTGGTTTCGTAGCCTCTCTAACCTAAGCAATTAAGCCCGAAAGGGTGTTTTAACACCCAATACCCTAAAGTCAACTGAATTGGGAGCTATTGGCCCAGTGCTTTCTATATGGGTTAAAGAGAAAAGCTTAAGGGAAAAAAATATTGCACTATCTACGTATCAATATCTGCCACCTGAGTTACTAAGCTCGTAGGGGTGTGTCTCAACATCTAATGCCCTAAGACCAACTAGTCTAGGATTCATTGGCCGAAAGCTTGTTACATGGGTTAAAAATGCATTGTGTTTTAAGTTATGTGTATATATATAAAAAAGAAAAGAAAAAAAAGATAATTATCCCAACCCAAGGAAGTTAACCTTAGAAAAACATTTGAACATAATATTGTTTTCTTCCAATAAAAGCCCCATCATCTATGTTTTCATACATTGAGCACATAAAAACAAGGTTTATTAATATCTTGTTTCAATAGTATGTAGCAGATATATAAATTTAATGAGAGTTTGTTTATCTGGATAGATTAATGTGGAACTTGTAAATTGTTTTTCTATTTTAACGCTTTGATTACTAGAGACTAGTAATAAGTTGGTTGGGGGTGTGATTAGTACTTAAAAGTGCATTTTTATCAAGGTTTTGTATCATCATTTTGCACTTGAAGTAACAATAACTCCTTAACTAGAGCATGTTTTATAATAACAAGTTTGATAATATAATATACCTTTAATTTATGGTAAATATTTATTTTAAATGCAGGCCTATCACATAAATCAAAGGATTGATTGACGAGTTTAACCACTGAAATTGAGAAGACAAAGAGAGGGCTACGCTTAGAAAAGAGTTGCTGGTTGAATTCAAATTGGAACACCATTCGGTTATTGGATCATAACTGGAGCTATAGAACTTGGATTTAGGTCTGGTTTATATGGATAGAACGCTAAGACATAGGCTTAAAACTTTCATAAAAGTCCAATATTCAAAAGGACCATTTTCAACTTCAAATTGTAGCAACAACAGAGAAGTCGAAATTTATCCTGCTATCCAGACACTATTCAGTGTTCAGCCCATATCTCGAGTTCTAGAAGTCCAAATGACCTCATTCTTGTTTTTTTGGAAAGCTGAGACAATCCCTTAAAACTTTCATGAAGACTATTAATTCAAATTCTGATGTTAGCAATGACATTTTTGCAGACAAGAAGATAAGGATGGTTACCAAGTCAAGATGTGGCCATCCACTTAACAGTCATCAAATCAATAGTTTTGAATTTTGACCTATAAAAGTAGGCATTTGCCATGCATTTAGGCATCTTGGTTTTCAGATTAAGATCATGTTCTTGCTCTCTCTGATGCGAACCTTGTAATCACATGGTCACGCAACCCACATGCAAAGACACCAATTCCCGGAAAGCCAAGTAAATCAGGTTTGATAGGAGTGTGACACAAAGATAACTTGTACCTAGGCACCAATACTATTGGAAATGGAGACCCCCACCCAACGAATATTGATTCGTGAACGAGAAGTATAAGGATGACACCACGAAGATAAGTGTTCTTTGATAAGTCGTTTTTAGTCTTTTAGAGAACCAAGGAAAGGAGATTATCCCACCAATACACAATAAGTGCAGCAAAGAAGTTTATTGATCTGAACTTCATATTCTATCTATTGGGTTGATATCGCAATGTATCTAAAAGTTTAGCTCAATTGGACATCATTTAAAAGTTTATTGATCTAACTTCATATTCTGTCTATTTGGGTTGATATCGCAATGTATCTGAAAGTTTAGCTCAATTGGACATCATTTAATTTAGGTTCCAGTTTCTGACTTAACTCGTCGTAAACGAGTCTATTTTGCGTCAACTTTTAAAATTCAGTTTCTTTCTATTGTTCTCGTTTCTTGCAGTATAATTTCAACATATCCAACATATTTGGGTGTCGTTTCATCGTTTTGCATATTTTGTTTCTGTTTTTATTCAAGTTTTCAATTTCGTTTATATTTCGGATAGATTTGCTTGCTACTCGCAAGATTATCATCCCAGTTTTGTTTTTGCTTGTTTTCTAGTTTTTTATTGCTTCTTGAGTCATATACATGCATATTTGGATTGCGCTGCTCAGTTGGTTCTATTTCGTGTTGGTTTGAGTTCCGCAAGAACAATAAGGTGAGGTGAGAGGTGTGAGATTGTGAGGATATTAAGAGTGTTTGAGCGAAACACGAGCAATGTGAGGATTGTTTTTCAACTAACCAATTTTTGCAGGTACTATCATATCAGTTCAAAACAACACACCACCCCCTCCCGATGTAGAACTTCAATTCCAAATGAAAACCATGACGAAGATGATGGAAAGTATGAATTTCATGATGGGGAACGTGTGTGACAGACTTGAGAAGGTGGGAAAACATGGAAACATGGCTGGAACATGTACTTAAGATGTGAGAAAGGTTGGGGCTGAACCGAAATCAAACAATGGTTGTAGGGTTGAAAGGCCAAGGTAGCCTGATTATGAGGAGGACATTGATGATATTGGTGATGGTGGTTTTAAGGATGAGACCATAGGCTATCGGGAAGGTTTTCGGCAGCCTAGAAACCTAAGGGATTTCATGTATTTTGATGAGGTGCTATGGTAAAAGAAAAGGCAGATTCAAAAGGAGAGGTATCAAAGGGTATAAAGAGATTAGTGTTCTAAAAAAAAGAATCCAAGAGTCTATCACGTATTCTAGGGGAGATGCAGCAAGAACTTGATGTGTTAACGGCAGCAATTAATACCCAGCAAGCTTTAGAAAGGGAGGAGAAAAAAGGCTGCAATGATAATATACAAAATAGAACGGTTGCAACTTTCATCCAAAGTTGTTGGCGACGATTGTTTGCAAGAAAAAAACTTCAAAGGCTTCGAAAAAAGGCTAAGGAATTGTCAATTCAACTTGTTGGTGATTCGAGGACGAATCATCTTAAAGAGAGAGGGAATGATACGATCCAGGTAAGGTTAAATTCGGATTTTGATGTAAAATGTGCAACTATCCAGTTTTACGACAACAGTCATAATTCTTAATCCGACAATCGGATCGGGCTGAAACTTTAAATGGAGTCTCTTGACATGTTTTTCTACCTTGGGTTAAAATTTCAGATCAATTAGAGTTCGGAAAGGCATCACAATACGGGTCAACAGAGGCTGTACGAATTTTGTTATTTACTTCATTTTGACTTATGGACTTCCTATTTGGCTAGGATTCTTTTCCTAAAAGGATGTGATAGCTTATTTTGGGAATCTCTTATTTCTACAAAGATTTTTAATGGGCTGCAACATAGTTTCCAAGTGTGGCAAGGATTCATAAATGTTTAAGAATCCTTTTCTTACAAGGATTCCATATTCATCATGGTTACAAAAAGAAAAGAAGATTTCAAAATTAATACTACCTTCAGATTTGATTCTCCTAGCTTATATGGGACTTCTAAAGGGCAACAAATCTGATCCTAATATATTTAGGATATTAAATTCAGATTTATTGTTGTTATTATTATTTTCTTCGTAGCTTAGGGTTTATTTATATTATTTGGGTTTAATTGTAAGTGGGCACCATATAAGTCCACATAAGGGGTCCATTAGGGTTTATTTTAGTTTGGAGTCACTATAAATAAGGACATAAGCAGACATGTAAGGCTAGACAATTTAGATTAATAAAACTTCTTGTTTGCCCCACTTTATGTGTGTGTGTGTGTGTGTTGGTGAGATAATGAACAACTGTCTTCATGGCGTCATCCTTATACTTCTCGTTCGCGAATCAATATTCATTAGGTGGAGGTTTCCGTTTCCAATAATGCTGGTGCCTAGGTACAAGTTATCTTTGTGTCATACTCTTATCAAACCTGATTTGCTTGGCTTTCCGGGAATTAGTGTCTTTATGTGACCACGTGATCATGAGGTTCACATCACTCTCTCTTTATATTTTTGTAATGCTTAAGTTTTGCTTTCATTAATCTCTTGTTTATGCCTTTTATTTTCTTTATTATAGTTATATAATCATGTTCTCCTCTTGTTTATCTATGTTTCCTATTATTCATAATGTTCAGCTAAGTTTATTATGTCAAGGTGAAAAGGTTACATTAATGGTGTAAGAATAAGTATACTATAAACTCAACATGGACTTTAATGTTTGATACTAACATGTTTTATATTTATTATCTTACTCACTCTTACTACCTTGTTAAATGGTTAGTTTAGATTTGTGTTGAACAACCCTTGGTACAACAAATACTTTGCACTTTCATAGCCCAACCGTATGGTATAACCGACACTTGTGTTGTGAAAGGAACTTGATTTATTGTTAACATAAGTTATAATCATGAATGCCTGACAACATTTACAAGTATTAGCATTATTCAAATAAGATAATTAATGTAATCATGTTAACAATTTATAATCCGAGTGGAACCTCCTTTGTGTGTGGTTTCCAGTCAAGTAATAAAAAGAGTTTATACTATACTTATATGAAATACCATTAGTGGATCCTCTAACCTTAACAATTGTTTTATCTTCATTTAAATTCTTACATCATTATCATATCTCAAAGCTCTCTTCAAATCTTTTCTTTTATATATAATTCTAGTTCACCTCCCTGTGGTTCGACCCTGGTCTTGCCGGGTTATTTTTTAATTCGACTCTCCTACACTTGGGATAAGACATCAACTCTTTGACACTCCTATCAAACTTGATTTACTTGGCTTTTCAGGAATTTGTGTCTTTGCGTGTGGGTTGCTTGACCATGTGTTCTAGAGGTTCACATCATTTGGCATTAGAGATTAGCTCCATTAATCAGGTTAGATCCTTTTATTTCTTGTATTTTTGTTTTTATCTTCCGCGTCAATTTTTCTTTGTGTTGTTTTTGTTTCAGGTTTGATCTTATTTCAAATCAGTTTCGGTCATATTGTTTTCTTCCTACGTTATTCTTGAGTAGTTGTGTTTAATTGAGTATTTTGAGATTAAAAAAAAAGTGTCATATTATTCTTTTTGTCCAGAATTTCTTTTTAGAGTCACAATTTTATTTTTTTTAGAAAACATTATTTAGGACAAAGAGGTTTGTTTCGCTTTTGTTTTGATTTCATTTATCAAACCATATTGTAATTGTGTCAAAATTGACATTCTGGTTATTTAGGGTGAAAGCGCACAATATATCAATTTTTCAACTCATTTAGACATCGTTTGGTTTAAGTTACAAATTTGGGTTTTAAAAGGACAAATTCGCGTTAGTTTCGCGTCCACCAAAACTTGTCCTGACAAGGCCTGCCTTTCCCCATAACATAAGCTATAACACACTACCTTATAATTACAGAGGCCTCCACTTTTGCAAACCGAGATTGATGGATTTACATGGAGTGACAAGTTGGCCCTGGACTATTACCTTAATGGAGATATTTTGTACAAAAGATAATCAGATGGAACATTGTTGAGATGTTTGGATGGAATATAAGCAAAAGGGGCGCTCCAAGTGGTTCATAAAGGGGTTTGTGCAACTCATGCATATGATGGACATATGATGGTCAGACAAGTACAAAGATCAGGGTACTTTTTGTTGAGGGATTGCATATAATATGTCAGGAAATGCCATAAATGTCATTATATACTGATAAGATAAACGTTCCCCCAACTCCCGTTTTTAACTTGACATCTCCATGGCTCTTTGTGATGTGGGGAATCAATGTAATTGGGCATGTCAATCCAAAAGCCAGCACTGGTTTATTAAACGAGATTTAATCTGTTGATATGGAGCACTTGAAAAAATAGTGATTGATAATGATCAAAACTTTATCTAGAAAGCAAAATGACATGCAATTTGGTGGGTGGAAGGCAACGACAATTTCCAACAACTTTCATGAAGAAGACCTGCTCGAATTCTGATGGTAACTATGACATTTCATCCAGACAAGAGCTTGAGGGCTATCCATCACGTCCACAGCATCACTATTCAGTATTTTAGCCATATCTCGAGCTCTAGTGATCCAAATGCTCTGACATTTAGTGGGTGGAAGGAAAAGACAATTTGCCAACAACTTTCATGAAGAACACTTTGCTAAATTCTGATTGCATCAATGTCATTTCATCCAGTCAAAATGCTTGAGTGCTACTGTCCACCAAGTCCACTAAATCAATAGTTGGCCACTACATCAATAATCAATTATCAAATGAATAGTTCCAAATTTTAGCCTATAAAAGAAGGCATTTACCATTCATTTAGGAATCTTGATTCTTAGATCAAGATCATGTTCATGCTCTCTCTCTTTATATTTTTGTAATGCTTAAGTTTTGCTTTCATTAATCTCTTGTTTATATTTTTCATTTCCTTTACTATACTTAGTTAATTTATATCATGTTTATGTTCTTATATTATTGATTTATTTATGTTTTTCTTCTCCATAATGTCTAGCTAAGTTAATTATGTCAAGGTGAAAAGGTTTCACTAATGGTATTAGAATATGTATAATATAAACTCAACATGGACTTTAATGTTATATCCAAGAAAGTTTGCTATTAACATGTCTTATCATTTTTATCTTATTAATTCTTAATACCTTGCTTGTTAAATGGTTAATCTAGATTTGTGTTGTATAACACTTTTTTATTTTTTGGTAAGTTGATGTATGTATTAAAAGAATAAGATACAAACATTATAAGGGGCATACCCCAGATTTACAATGATAACAGAAACATAAAACAACAGATGGCTACAGGCTAGCCACCGACCATAAAACTGAAACCTCACTAGATTCGTTAGGGAAACCAATACAACCAGCTAACTAAAAATTAAGAATTTATGTTATTCACCCTCCAAGCACGTTGGATCCTTTTGTTTTCATTTGTTGGTACGACATTCCTCATCAAATCAAGCTTATCACGAATGATACATTCGATTTGATTAAAGACCAAATTCGAAGTTCTAGACATTCAACAAAGATCCTTGCATTCCGTTCTTGCCATACATGATACACTGTAGCTGCGAAACTCAGTTTACGAGAAAAATTAACGAAACTCTTGCCATGCCAAGAGACAGTTGCCCATCGAATCCATTCATCCCAGCCTTTTATCATTCTTGGAATGTCGCATCTGTCACATACATCCCACCAGATCGCTTTAGTATAGGAGCATTCAAAGAACAAGTGTTTGTGATCCTCATTGTGGCGGAGACAGAGTGAGCATCCATTGGGACCATGTATACCAAACCGATGAAGTTTATCTTGAGTTGTGAGTTTCTGTTGGACAGCCATCCATAGAAGAAATAAATGTCTCGGAACAGCTTTCTTGAACCACACAATGTCATGCCATTCAACCATCTGACGATGACGTCTTAGTTGTTCTCAAGCTACTTTGACCAAGAATTTGTGATTTGGCGAATCCAACCAAACTATCTCATCCTTTTGCCCCATCTTAGGATTAGAATTGGAAAGAATAGCTTCTATAATGGGGTACCAGCCAATAGCTTGGGTGGTAGGAGTTTGCCATTCTGAGTTATGAATTAGCACATTAACCTTCGCGTTCTTGGCCATACCCGAGTCATAGTTTTCCATTGACTGATCAAATCTGATTCTAGCATATTTAGGATGGTAATTTTTGGATTTTTATTATTTTCTTCTTAGTCTTTGGGTTATTATTACTTATTTGGGTCAATTGTAAGTGGGCTTAATATAAATCCACCTAAGGGGGGTCCATTAGGGTTTATTTAAGTTTAGAGTTAGTATAAATAAAGGCATAACCAGACATGTAAGTTAGACAATTCAGATTAATAAAACTTCTTGTTTGCCGCACTTTGTGTGTGTGTGTTGGTGAGTTAATCTCCCTTCCATGGTTCTCTAAAGAACTGAAAAACAATTTATCGAAGAACAACTGTCTTCGTGGCGTCATCCTTATACTTCTCGTTCGCGAATCAATATTCGTTGGGTGGGGGTTCTCCATTTCCAATAGTGCTGGTGCCTAGGTACAAGTTATCTTTGTGTCACACTCCTATCAAACCTGATTTACTTGGCTTTCCGGGAATTGGTGTCTTTGCGTGTGGGATGCGTGACCACGTGATCACGAGGTTTACATCATTTGGTATCAGAGCTTGGCTCCATTAATCAGGTAATAACCTTCTGAAATTTTTGTTTCTTGTTGATTCCGCAAAAAAAAAAAAAAAATTCCTTAGTATCCAATTTCTTCTTCTCCTTGAATTTGCGGCATATATAAAAAATAAAATCTTATTTCATTCTGTTATTTTTCAAAATATATCAGTAGCATAAAAAAAAGAGAAAAGAGAAAAGCAAAAACAAAAAAGACGTTTATTGGATTCTGCCGCAAAAAACTAAACAAGAGAAAATTGGATCAAATCAACTCGAAATTAGCTGAAATGTGATACTCTAATTACTGGGGTCCTAATCGCACAATATATAAAATTTGGGGTCAATTGGATATCGTTTGATTTGGGTTTCAAATTCAGGTCTAATCAAGTCTGATTTATAACGTTTTTGCGTCAGTATATCAAACCTTGTCATAAATTGCTCAAAATTTATATTCTTTCTATTTGGGTTGATATCGCATTATATCTGAAATTTTAACTCAATTGAACATCATTTACTTTAGGTTCCAGATTCGGACTTAACTCGTCGTAAACGAGTCTGTTTTGCGTCAACTTTTCAAATTCGCTTCGTTTCTGTTGTTTCCATTTCTTGCAGTTTATTTTCATCATATCCAACATATCTGGGTGTTGTTTCATTGTTTTTCATATTTTGTTTCTGTTTTTTATTCGAGTCTTCAGTTTCGTTCATATTTCGGATAGACTCGCTTGCTACTCGTGAGACTATCATCCCGGTTTTGTTTTTCTTGTTTTCTGGTTTTTATTGCTTCTTGAGTCATATATATTTGGATTGCACTGCAAGTTGGTTTTTTTTTTTTTTTGGTAAGTTGACGTATGTATTAAAAGAAGAAGATACAAACATTATAAGGGGCATACCCCAGATTTACAATGAACTGCAAGTTGGTTTTATTTGCTGTTTGTTTCAGTTTCGCAAGAACAGCAAGAAGGTGAGACGAGAGGTGTGAGATTGTGAGGATATTAGGAGTGTTTAAGCGAAACACGAGCGATTTTTTTTCCACTAACCAATTTTTGCAGGTATCATCATGTCAATTCAAAACAACACACCACCCCTCCCGATGTAGAACTTAAATTCCAAATGCATGCCATGACGAAGATGATGGAAAGAATGAATTTGATGATGGGGAATGTGTGTGACAGACTTGAGAAGGTGGGAAAACATGGTAACGTGGCTGGAACATGTACCCAACATGTGAGAAAAGTTGAGGCTCAACACAAATCTAACAATGGCAGTGGGGCTGAAAGGCCAAGGTGGGCTGATTATAAGGATTTTGAGGATGTTGATGATATTGGTAATGGTGGTTTTAAGGATGAGATCATAGGCCACTGGGAAGGTTTTTGGCAGCCTAGAAACCAAAGGGATTTCATGTATTTTGATGAGGTGTCATGGCAAAAGAAAAGGAGGATTCAAAAGGAGAGGTGGTATCAAATGGAGAGAAATAAAGAGATTAGTGTTCTAAAAAAAGAATCCAAGAGTCTATCCCATATTCTAGGGGAGATGAAGCAAGAACTTGATGTATTAACGGTATCAGTCAATGCCCAGCAAGCTTCAGAAAGAGAGGAGAAAATACGCTGCAATGATGATATACGAAATAGAACGGCTGCAACTTTCATCCAAAGTTGTTGGCGACGATTGTTGGCAAGAAAAGAACTCCAAAGGCTTTAAAAAGAGGCTAAGGAATTGTCCATTCAACTTGTTGGTGATTCGAGGATGAATCATCTCGAAGAGAGAGGGAATGGTACAATCCAGACAAGGTCAAATTCGGATTTTGATGTAGAAAGTGCACCTATCCAGTTTTACGGCAATAGTTATAATTCTCAATCCGACCATTGGATTGAGCTGAACTTTTACGTGGAGTCTCCTGACATGTTCTCCTACCTTGGTTTAAAATTTCAGGTTAATCGGAGTTCGGAAAGGCATCGAAATACGGGTCAACATAGGCTATATGAATTTTGTTATTTACTTCCTTTTGACTTGTGGACTTTCTATTTGGCTAGGATTCTTTTCCTAAAAGGATGTGGCAGCTTTTTTTGGGAATCTCCTAATTCTACAAAGATCTTTAATGGTCTGCAACATAGTTTCCAAGTGTGGCAAGGATTCATAATTATTTCAGAATCCTTTTCTTACAAGAATTCCTTATTCATCCTAGCTACAAAAAGGAAAGAAGACTTCAGAATAAATTCTAAATTCAGATCAGATTTCCTAGTCTATTTGGTGACTTCTTAATGGTGACAAATCTGATTCTAGCATATTTAGGATGGTAATTTTTGGATTTTTATTATTTTTATTATTTTCTTCTTAGTCTTTGGGTTATTATTACTTATTTGGGTCAATTGTAAGTGGGCTTAATATAAAGTCCACCTAAGGGGGGTTCATTAGGGTTTATTTAAGTTTAGAGTTAGTATAAATAAAGGCATAACCAGACATGTAAGTTAGACAATTCAGATTAATAAAACTTCTTGTTTGCCGCACTTTGTGTGTGTGTGTTGGTGAGTTAATCTCCCTTCCATGGTTCTCTAAAGAACTGAAAAACAATTTATCGAAGAACAACTGTCTTCGTGGCGTCATCCTTATACTTCTCGTTCGCGAATCAATATTCGTTGGGTGGGGGTTCTCCATTTCCAATAGTGCTGGTGCCTAGGTACAAGTTATCTTTGTGTCACACTCCTATCAAACCTGATTTACTTGGCTTTCCGGGAATTGGTGTCTTTGCGTGTGGGATGCGTGACCACGTGATCACGAGGTTCGCATCACGGCTCTTCGAAACGACCTCCTCTCAACATCGATTTAAATGCCCCAAAGCAAAAGCTTACCCCTTAGTTGGAATCGGGTAACGAATGAGATTTGGTGGTGGCAAGCTGAAATTCTGGAGTTGGAGCAAGAACGACCAAGAATCGTCGAAGCTTTTCTCCCAAGATAGTGGACTGTCTTCCTATCTACTCTTTCTCAATGTAGGCTAGAGTAACTTCTTTCAAAGCCTGGCCTTTCTGCCCCAAGGCAAGCATTCCACCCAAGCTAAGTAGCTTTAGATCTTGACCGTTTTGCAAGGGATCTAGAAAGTTGAATCTTGAGTTTTTAACCCGAGCCCCCTTTCAAGTTGATTAGATTGATTGCCTATGCTTCCTTCCTTTCCTCTCACCATTTCGGTAAGAAAAGATCATCGAAATACAAATAATAAAAGAAGAGAAGTAGCCGCCTCTACTGGATTATTGGACTATCTACATCAAGCCCTATTACAGTAGAATAAAAAAAGAAAAGAAACTAATGCTACTACCGATAGCAAGGAATGAGACTACTACTAGTGGTACCAAGCCAAGGTTGAAATGGGAATCACAAGCCCCGAGACTTTAATCAAGCTGAAGGAGGAGCAGCTTGAATAAGGCTTCCATAGGAGTTTGAAATTCAGTGGAATTAATTCTAAAGTTTTCTTTCTTTGCTGTACTTGGTTTCCTTGTTTTGTATGAACAATTAATAAAGAAAATCTCTCTTTTATACCTGCCAATTTAGTTTCATTCTTAGACTAGGAGAATCATTAATTAATCCTTCCTGACTTAGAAAATCAGATCTGACAACCCTTTGATGCATACGAATTTGGCTCTTCTTGGACTTGGATTAGATGAATTAGAGGTCGTCGTTCATGCTCCCTAGGTCCCCAGCTTCTCTAGGTTCATTTTGCTTCATATGTTCTAAACAAGCCTATTCAATGCATCTTTATGCTTCTTTGCCCTTTCTCTTGTAAATGGCCCACTTGATACCTCCAATGAAACTTTAGCACGATTAAGCTTGGTGTTGGGTTGATCTGTATCAAGTTTGTTGACAAAAAGACAAATGCGAGTGAAGATGTCTATGATTTTGCATATGCTGGCCAAGGAATCAGGTTTGGATCAAATAGGGATAGGAGGAATTTGAATTTTCATGGCATGGGGAATTATGAAGATGTGGATGGGGAGATGGACTCCATTAAATTGGAAATTTTAAATTTCTAAGGTAAAACGACCCCGAGGCTTATTTAGAGTAGGAGAAAAAGGTAGATTCAAATTTTTTTTTATTACCATAGCTATTCTCAAAGAAAATAAGGTGAAATTTATGGTCATTGAGTTTACGGAGTATGCATTGATTTAGTGGGATCAGATTGTAATTAGCAAGAGGAGGGATTGGGAACGACCCGTTCAGACTTTTGGGGAGATCAAAGTCTTAATGAGTAAATGATTTATGTCAAACCACTATTATAAAGACTTATATCTGAAGTATTGGTTTCCCTAACGAATCTAGTGAGGTTTCAGTTTTATGGTCGGTGGCTAGCCTGTAGCCATCTGTTGTTTTATGTTTCTGTTATCATTGTAAATCTGGGGTATGCCCCTTATAATGTTTGTATCTTCTTCTTTTAATACATACGTCAACTTACCACAAAAAAAAGACTTATATCTGAAGCAATAAGGTCTGAATCAGGGTTCTAATTCAGTTGATGAATATCACAAAAAAATTAAGGTAACAATGATTCAAGTCAATTTTTTTGAGAATAAAGAAGCCACCATAACTATATTTCTTAATGGGTCGAATCGAGACATCGCCAATGTTGTTGAGCTATTACACCACATGGAGCTCTATACATGATTACAAAAGGTGGTGAGATGACTTAAAAGGAAGGGACATGTTCGGCCAACGTTTAATTCGGGTTCCTCATCATCTTGGGAGTTGAATCAGAGGAGAGAGTGATGCGAACGTTTTGATCACATGGTCACGCAACCCGCACGCAAAGACACCAATTCCCGGAAAGCCAAGTAAATCAGGTTTGATAGGAGTGTGACACAAAGATAACTTATACTTAGGCACCAACACTATTGGAAACGAAGACCCCCACCCAACGAATATTGATTCGTGAATGAGAAGTATAAGGATGACGCCACGAAGATAGTTGTTTTTTGATAAGTCGTTTTCAGTTCTTTAGAGAACCAAGGAAGGGAGATTATCCCACCAACACACAATAAGTGCAACAAAGAAGTTTATTTATCTAAAAATTGTGTAACCTTACATGTTTGGTTATGCCTTTATTTATACTGACTCTAGACTTAAAGAAACTCTAATGGACCCCCCTTAGGTGGACTTATATGAAGCCCACTTACAATTGACCCAAATAAGAAATAATAACCCAAAAAAACTAAGAAGAAAATAATAAAAATCTGAAAATTATCATGTTAAATATGTTAGAATCAGATTTGTTACCCTTAAGAAGTTTTAAATAAACTTGTAATTTCAATTGCACCATAAGAAAAAACATTAGAAACAACAAACGGTCCAATCCAACGAGATTCGCAACTTTCTAGGAAAAAGTTTCAAACGCGAATGATAAAGAAGGACTTTGTCTCCAACATTAAACTCTTTTCTTGTAATCATTCGGTCATGGAGACTCTTAGTCTTTTCTTTGTAAATCCTTGCATTCTCATAAGCATCATTTTGAATTTCTTCCAACATAATTCCAATCGTTTTAGGCAACAAAAGGATAGGTGCCACCCATTCACTGTCTGTGATGAGGTAAATGACTCCTGCATCATGGAGGACAATTTGCAAAGCTTGCAAATCCAATGCTGAGTCATGCATGTTTTGGGGAACACATATATGCCTCTCCATCTCTTCTATCTTGGTAAAATCATAGCCATAGCTCAAAGCTACGCTTAATCCATCCTCACTATCAAAATCACAAACTTGGTGCGCACACTTATCAACTTGGTCATAACATGTGATAGAATAAATATTGCTACAAGGATATGTCATTGCATCTTGAAAATTAAGTTCAATTTTTTCATCTCCTACCTCCATAGACAAAGTATCCTTACCACAATCAATTTTTGTATTGGCGGTTTTCAAGAATGGTCTCCCAAACAATATAGGAGTGTTGTTTGATGAATCACAAGAATTATGTTCCCTATCAAGAATATAAAAGTCGCATGGAATGATCAAACTATCAATCTTGACTAGGACATCTTCTATCACACCAATAGGAAACTTAATTTAATGACTAGAAAAGAACATTTCCCTTTACCTTTCATGGATCAAATCCTAGACAGAGTTGCAAGTCATGAAT
>Ga0325414_1003719_pt1 | contig 15920 bp, 13 predicted proteins | sample PopdelMetagenome_8_FD_206183 | JGI IMG/M metagenome (GOLD analysis project Ga0325414, IMG submission 206183) | Populus deltoides microbial communities from Bellville, Georgia, United States - Leaf-PdKOR-R3 | ecosystem: Host-associated > Plants > Phyllosphere > Phylloplane/Leaf | place: USA...
AGAAAAACAATCAAATCAAACTCCACTCTCCAATCTTTCAAGCCGAACAATGCCCTCTCTTTCTTCCTGCGCCAATCCACAAAGCATTTCTCTACCGAGACTCAACCACCACCGCCACCACAAGAGAATAATGATCCATCCTCAACCGATCCATTTCTTCAAGATTCAGCTACCAGTAAGAATAAGGAAGAGAGAGAACTGATGAATATGATGTTTTTTTTGCTATTGTTGTTAACTTAAATTGGTTGTTCATTGCGGGTTAGGTTTGACGTATGCAAGATTTCATGGTGTAAGGAAGCATACATTGAAGACAGACATTATTAATTTATTTGAAGGCTCTAATTTGACACCTGATGATATTATAGTCGTTCACCACCGCTTCAATAATAATCCCTATGCTGCGTAATTTTTTCACTCCACCCCTCGCTTTACGTTACATTTCGAGATAGTTTTATTTATGTATCTGTTAATTAATCAATCAATTAATGTTTGTTCTTACATAGAGCGATAAAATTTCCTTCTAGAAGAGCATATGATAATGCTCAGAGGTCACTCACGCGGGCGGGCCGTATATACAATTTGGAAAAGGTAATTTGTTTCTCTTTGATTGATGGTGTTGTGATTTTTGTGTTTGGAAAAGGAAAACTTTCAAGTCTGGTGCTGATGACTGTTTATGGTTGCATTGCAGACTCCGCCTACTGTGTGGGATGCCGCACTTCGAAATTCTTATGATGGAAAAACTGTAATTTGATTTCTTTTCTTTTCCTATGCTTGTTGTGATATTTTTAGCGGATGGATGTTATTTTATCAGCTTCATTCTCTATGTTATTTTATCTAATTTTGTAGTAATATGCAAACTATATAAAGAGAGGAAGGTGTGGTGTTCAACATCTAATTGAATTTTCTTACAGGCTCTGATTATTTTTTTAAAAGGTTTCTGAGCTTTACGGAATTTACGAGATGCTTTGCCATTATCGGTTCAAATGATTCGTGCAGCATTGCATTAATCAATTGCTAGGTGCCTGTGGAAATAATTTTTAGACAAGTTTCATGTCATTGGAGATTTGGCTTTCAATATCTGATAATTATTCTTTTCAGTTTTAAAGATATAACTTCATAAATTGTGTCAAGATCCTGCAAACATATACTATTTTGAAGCAGTACTTTAAGTAGTTTCCTATCAGAGCCCATCCAGGGGGGGAGGTTGTTTCTGTTTGTTGATGGCATTGAATGCATTTATCCTCATTATGCTTGAGGAACATCATCAGGAGGCCATAGCTAGTATGAGCTATTTGCAAAAGCAAACATGTCCAATATACTATCGGTCAATTGTCTTGTTTACAATCTTAGAATTTGAAGCCAAGAGAGCTGAACTACTGAGAACCTTTTAGCGGCCTGCTGTGGTGTAGGCTTGTAGCTATTTGGTTTGTCTTTATCTTAGACCTTTACCTGTCGACTATTCTGTAAGTGCTTGATGCCTAAATGTCGATTTTGAGACTAAAATAAAGTGTGCTTGACTGGTTTTTTTGCCCTGGTACAAGTACCTGTATTTTTTTTCCTGCTGCAGTTGCATTTTCAGGAGCATCTTTTGACAACTCAATATTGCTGTCTTGCATTTTATAACAAATGCAATTATTTTCATGGCTTGAGTTTTATGAGACTTCATAGCATTTTTAAGCTGATGCACCTAGATCTGCCTTTGGTTCAGGTTTTACTGGAAGGACTCCCTCCAAATGCACTTAACGAAGATATAGAGCGCTTCCTGTCTGGCTGTAAATTTGTTCCATCCTCAATCAGGACGTTTGTAAAGTTAGTGTAGTAGTTTGCTTTCAAGTTAAACTGTTATAGAATTGCTATAATTTCTTAAGGTCATTGCTTGAAATATTATCGCAGGTATCCAGATCCCGTTATGTCTGCAGGAAGAAAGAATCCCACCACTTCTGCGGGAAAACAAGATGCCACTACCTCTGAAGAAAAAAGAGATCCCATTAGAATGGCGACTGTACTTTTTTCTACTCAGATTGAGGCGATGAATGCCTTAATTAAAAAGAATCGAGGCTTCTGTCTCAATAATCAAATCTCAGTGCGGGTTCTCCATTAAAGGATTTTTGCACTATTTGGCCACCTTGTTTCACTTCAAGATTGAAAGTAGAGATGGATATGTGGTATTAGGTACACTCGCCGTGCCTGAAACACAGCATAATTTACTAAGAACATAATGGACGTCATGTTTTTTTGGAAGCATTGAATATTTTTGACGTTTCAATTATCATGAAGGAATACAAGCTGGCAGCTATTGCAATTTCTCTATTTTCTCCCACGACTTTTAGATGGGAAATGGTATGGAATAGCACAATCTGGTGGCTCTTTAGAGCACAAAATCGGATGTTCTTTCTCCATTCCTGCAAGAAAACTTTTCTTTAACCTTTTGTTTTGCAAACCCTATATACCATCCATGAAAATTCGCTTCATCTTGGATAATCCTATCTTTCTGGGATATTAGTTGCCATTAAACTCTTTCAAAAAATATGAAAAAAAATATTCTGGATCATAGTTTCTCTTTTCTACAGGCATTTGATAAAATCATCTCCCAAAATTTCATCTGCGGCAAACATATAAAACTGGTACTTTATATTTCCCAATTTGAACAGAGAGATGGCTCGGCTATACTTTTCTCCTTGGAAGTGCTCAAAATAGACACCATATGATTTGCTATGCTATATTGGAATTGAAGAATTGAAGGGCGTGTCGTAGACTACATCTGATGCCGCAAGTATTACCTATCCAACTAGGAAAATGCAAAGCATTGCAAAAAACAGAGATCGAAACCTGGAATAAGCGCTGTTTTCTTGGAAGTAAGATGGTGAAATGAAATCAGCATGCAATGAAAGACAAACTTGGTACCGACTCCATGAACGCCGAGAGCGATCAGCTCCCTTCGTTTGCTGTGAAAGCAACGACGTTCACATTTCATTGTTCTGGACAAAAAATTGTATCTCTTAAGACTACTAAATCCTTTGCTGGCCGCTCAACCAGAACCCAGGTTTTTGTCTTGAAATCACGCACCTTGCAGCTCCCACGAACAAGGCATTAACCTTGGTACACGGGGCATTTTGCACGATCATCCTGCTGATGAAGATGGGAGCTTATGGACCAGCATTCTCGTGTATAGCTTCGCTGACCTCTTGCCTTTCAGGTGCGCGTCCAAAAAATAATCATGTGATCTACCAGTCGATCCAAAACATTAAGAATTTCACTTGCTCTAGTGTTTGACCAATCTATTGCTCTAAATCTATAAACCTCATTCTTGTTCTCAATCCAGCTGCAGCCAGGATTCGTTTTAATTCTATCCTTCATCAATTTCCTCACTCTAGCCGCCTGATCCCAGAACCTCACAGTAGCATACAAGTTCGCCAACTGCACATGGGTAGCACAGCGCACCCTGGTTCCAGCAACAGCCTGTTCTCTGCAGCTTGTATGTTAATCCAAACACTCCCATGAAGCCTGCAGGAAGATAGCAGAGAACCACGAATATAACAGAGTTGGGAACTATAGGCATCCTTTCAATTAAACCTCGTGCTTCTTCCAGTCATCCAGCACGGCCAAGAAGACCAACTATACATGAATAATGGTCTAGTTCTAGCTTCACGCCATATTTAACCATCGAATTGAAGTAATTCTTTCCTTGCTCAACAAAACCTGCATGCCAACATGAAGATGAAATACCAAGAAAAGTAATGGCATCAGGTTTCACCCCCTGATTTTTCATCCTTTCAAAAAGCTCAATCCCTTGCACTTCCAGCCCATGTCGATCATAGCCAGCAATCATAGAATTCCATGACACGATATCTTTACCACCAATGTTGACAAATATGTACAATGCATCTTCAAGATTCTCACACTTGCAGTACACTGATATAAGAACGTTGGCTATATGCAAATATGAATCAAATCCCATGTGAACTATTTGACAATGAGCATTTCTACCTTGCTAATTCTTTGTGTAACTTTGCATGGGCCATAAAATCTGGGATTTAACTTGTAATGCTTACTTAAGGCCATGCTTGTTTGTCGACATAGCTGAAGTTTTAAGTACACAAAATCTCCTACTTCAAACTTCCTTCAGTTCTTTTCTTATCAGCCATATGCTTCATTCTATATGTTTAGCCATTTCCAACTTCTTTTGCAATAACAGATCCATGTTAACCCCCGTCGGTATCATCTCTTCCATTGCAACCACAATGCTTGCTTCTTGTGTAGATAATTCTCTGCTAGGAGGTGGATATCCATACAAAGCTTGGAAGTGATTCATTTTAATAGCCGAATGAAAACTTGTATTATACCACCATTGAGCTAAGGACAATCATTTATGCCACTTTTTTGGATTAGGCATTGTCATATACCTCAAATAAGTCTCCAGACATTGATTCATCCTTTCAGATTGCCCATCAAATTAAGGATGATATGCAGAACTAAGGAACAACTTAACTCCTAACCTTTTGAACAATTCCCTCCAGAACAAGCTAGTAAAGACCTTATCCCTATCTGTCACGGTAGTTGTTGGCAACCTATGGAACTTATAAAAATGGTATATGAACACTTGAGCTACTTCCTGAGCTGTAAATGGATGTGACATGGCTATAAAGTGTCAATATTTAGAAAATCTGTCAACCATCACCATAATCGTGTCCTTCCCTTCTAACTTAGGGAGTCCCACAATAAAATACATGGTAATATTCTTCCAAGTTCCTTCTAGAACTGGTAGAGGTTGCAGAAGTCCAGGGTAAGCTACCATTTTCAACTTGGCTTGTTTACATACCTTAGACTCTTCTCTTGTAAGAACTTTGTATTCCTACATGGCCTCCAATATACAAATCATGAGCTGCATTTACTAACCTTTCCCTTAAATTCCATTGTACTCCAATTACAACCCTGCTATTGAATCTTATGTAAAGGTATAATTAGGCCAACTACTTGCATGGATCATTTAGCAATGATATCTTGCATTAAAGTGTCATTCTTATAAGTTTCTTGCACCTCTTCATGACATGCTGGCACCACTGCAGTGATTGCCTCCAACCTACCACAGCTTGTAACCTCACTTCACATTTATTGGATGATCTTTCAGTATCATTTCTCCTAGATAATGTATTTGCTGCTAGATTTTTGTTTCCCTTCCTGTACTGAATTTGATACTCGAGTCCCATTAGCTTAGCTAGCTCTTTCTTTTTGTATTGGTGTATGAATCTTCTGATGCAGGAGCTCTTTTAAGCTTTCATAATTTGTTTTGATTATAAACTGGTCATGCTCCAAATAATGCCTCCATCTTTCAACTACCATCAAGATTGCCATATCATTTTTATAAATTGATAACCCCAGATGTCTTGGATTTAATGCATTGCTAAAGGCTAATGGTATGCCTTCTTGGCTCAGCTCTACCCTCAATCCACTGGCACAAGCATCAATCTCCGATATAAAAATTTTATCAAAGTTAGGTAATGCTAGCACTAGTGTTGTACACAAAACTGCCTTAAGCCTGTCAACACATCTCGGATGATATGGGAGTGTATTTCGAGGCACTCACATATAGCCACATGCACCAAAATATAAATATAATAGATTCAGGTGACTTGTTTTACAAGAAGCACCAAACCCAAGTATTCTAATTCCATATCCGGGCCAGTACCAAGCTCGAAGATCAATACGTGAAAAGCCCAGAATCTCTCGATGGTATTTAATTCCAATTTCGTCTGCAGTTCCAAGCCAAAACTCCCACTTCTTTGTTTGCTCACGAGAACATGAAACTCTTGGAAAAAGTAGCTGTGCTTCTAGATATATCAAATGACAGGAAGAAAAATCCGGTGTGCGCCTATTCATTATATACCAACTGTACAATAGAGGATAATAAAGAAGTCGAAAGTTTAGCAATGAAGACTTAATGGAATTGATAGAACTGCAGCTTGAACTTTAAATCATGGCTCATAACTCAGAAGTAATCTTAGTATATTCATAGGAAATCATCAGTTTCCTACTTGTGCTGTTTCATAGGATCAAAAGCAAAATTCAGTGAATGAACTGGACCTCTCCCTCTCAATTCAAATAATGTTCTAGTTTCTTTAGGCATTAATTCACGGCCAAGTTTGTGCAGGACCTTTTGTCTTCTAACGATCCACAGTTTTATATTTGGACTGGTTTTATTAATTATACTTTTCTTTCTTTCTTTTCAGGTTCAAACAGCAATTAATGGCCTTTGGGAGAGTACAGCCAGCGGAACCTGCAAGCTACAGAACTGTCAAACTTGCAAGATTTTGCCGGTTTTGTTAAATCTGAATTGACAACTTACATGGAAACAATAGCAACCAACCATATTGATGCACATAAGAACATCCGTTCCATTGGGATTCCTTCTTCTGAGGATATGAAAGGATTGAGAAGCAATCACTACCACTCAATTCTTAAGATCAAGGAAGCTGGACGATGTTTTGTGTATGAATACAAGGTAAGATCTTCAGGAACTTGATTGTTTGCCGCACATTATTCTTTATACATATTTGCAGCACATTATTCTTCATACATACAGAGCCCATAACATGTTGGCATTGAGGTACCAGTTGTGAAAAGGGAGAATGTTTTGCTTGAGTTTCTGCACTAATCTTATTGCTAATTTCAAAATATACATCGGTGCCTGTCTGTGCGTATAAAACAGGTGGATAAGCCTTATTGTTTGCCACTTGAAAAGGGACCGTCTACTACACCAGCACGGAATCTATTGAAGAATTCAGAAAACCCACATTTCAAAAGTTGACAAGATCATTTTCAGGAGGTTCATCAGGGAAGCAAGAATCTGGGGACCAAAATATTCTGTCTGATGCCAGTGAGTCTGCTCACTCCTTGAATAATTCGAGAGTTACTCTCACAGCCGTCAACTAAGGGGAAGAAACTGGCTGACAGTAACGACACAGTAACACAGTTAGTATATACATATTTGCAGAAGAATAGCTATAGAAAGTAGCATTCCACTCGTTCACTTTTGTTTTATAAGGATTTGAATATCGATTCTTCCATCAACAAAGTTCCAGCAAGTTTCAATTTCTTGAGTGTCGCTGCATCAAATTCTCTGTATCAGTGCTTACTGTTAAAGCAATTTCTTAAATGAGTTTTTAACTTGTTTGAGTCTACCAGCCAAGTTAACATACGGAAATTAGATTCGTGTTGTATAGATGCCAACCACATTCTACTTTAATTTATTTATTGGTGAACCAGTATACTGAAACCCAAACTTTGCAGGGGATTGGAACAATGGCACGTTGAGCTATAGCTCCTTGGCACATCCCTCTGAAACAGATGATACTCACTGAAATCAGTTGGATGTAATAGGGATTAGAAACGGTTGTTCTGAGGAGGCTTTCAAGCTGCAAAATCTACTACTTTGTTCCGGAAGTAGAACAACACTTCAACTGGCTTCAGGATAATGCAATTCAAATGTCAGCTGTTATTTTTACAAGACATATTAACATGTTTGTATTCAGTCACCATTCTCAAATTACAAAAAGAGAAAACATTGAAAATGAACAGAGGCAAAATACTGGGAGATGTAAAGCAACTGTGTACGTCAACAACAAACCAGTCAGGCACAATTTGATACAAAAAAATGCAGTTGTTATATCGCATTTTGTTCAAAAAATAAAAATTCTACGCACAACAAAACTTTACTGACGAGAAGTATAGCATTCTTGGTTGCAATTGACCTAGCAAGTAGGTATACGAAATCCTTCAAAATGGAGTCACAGATTCATGTACACCTGAGAACTCTCCGAAAAGCTTCTATGTGTCCGTGAAGTTTTCCTTCTCTAAAGTTCCTGAAATTGTAGCTTTGGTAATTCGTGGGCGGGTTGCACTTTTTACTGATTTGTGAATTACAGTCTTCTGGTTCTTCTTGATAATCTTCTGTGCTAGTGACTTCAGTGGAACTGTAATATCAAGAGGCAGAAGGACCTCTTGCAACTCTTTCCAGTCAAGTTCTTCGGAATCACCATCTTCATACACCACCCTGTACCAGCCAGTTTCCTTATCGAACAGAGACACGGTACCGCTAAAATAGCTCTCTCCGAACAATTTCCGAACCTCTCTTCCTTCCAACCATTCACCGAAACTCGAATCTCTAAAAAAATCTGCATTTTGACTTGTAATTCCACAAGTACTTGAGAGAACAAGAGCAGTATCACTCGGAGAGATGTCTGGCACGCCATTAATTACTATCGCAGGCTCTCCCGGTAACTCGAAAACCCCTGTTGGTAAAGACTCCAATTCTAGCTCTTTGCTTGTGTTATCCATTTACAGCACTCTTTCTCAATCAGCTAATGGAAATTCAAAACGATCCGGAAAGGCAACGAATTTATGAATTACTTGTAATCTGTAAAGGAAAATTCCAAATAATTAGAAGATTTAGATTGAAAGCATGATAATTAATCTGACTTGACGCCATTTCATAGACTACGGCCCATATCTTAAGCTTCCTAAACTTGTGCTACAAATATTAACACCAAGAAATCACTTCAATCTATCTCACATCCTAACTCATGCAAATCAGTATAGTTTAGATAATCAAACCCTATTTCCCCTAATTTTTGTCCCAAACAAAAACCCTACCTTCATCTATAAATCACAAATTGAGAAAATGAAAAAAAACTTACTGATGTGAACTCAAGCTGAACTCAGTGTTTCACCGTCGTGATTTCAAGCATTTCATAGCTTGATTTTCCCCTTCCAAGTCCTTTTGGGAGCTCCAAAAATCCCCACCTCCTAACCGCCTGCCACCCCAGGATATGAAAAATACCATGCATTCGATCCTACCAAAGTTACGCTACAACCCAACACGTCGTCGTTTTCTGAACTACACGTCGTTTAGCGCACAAGTATAAAACCCCGAACAATTTATTCAAAAGCCCATCACCCCCCACCAAAACAAATGAATGTGGCGCAATAAAATATCACACACCTTCACCAATGGCCAATACGACTATCTCTTATACGGTCGTCTGTTCAAGTATTTTACAGACAACCGTCTTCCTCTCCAAGCCAAACAACTTCACGCACGCCTCCTACTCTCTTTATCAACGCTTGACAACTACCTCGGTGCGAGACTCATCAATTTATACTCGAAAACCAAACACATCCACCACGCACGCCATGTGTTCGATCAGATTCCCCATAAAAACACCTTCTCTTATAACGCCTTGTTAATTGCTTACACTATGAACAACCACCATAAAGAGACAATAAACTTGTTTTCTTCATTGTTATTGTCTTCTTCTGGGGATTTACAACCCAATAATTACTCGATAACGTGCCTTTTGAAGTCGTTATCGAGCTTGTTGATGGTTACCGATGTTTGTTTGGGTAAGGAGATTCATTGTTTTGTTTTGAGACGTGGGCTTGTTGAGGATGTTTTCGTAGAGAATGCTTTGATTAGTTTTTACTCGAAATGTTTAGGTGTGGGTTTTGCGAGGAAATTGTTTGATAAAATGCGTGAAAGAGATGTTGTCACGTGGAATTCGATGATTGCTGGGTATGCACAAGCTGGGTTTTTTAAAGAATGCAAAGAGTTATATAGAGAAATGGTAGCGCTCCCCGGGTTTAAGCCTAATGCAGTTACGGTGCTTAGTGTCTTACAAGCGTGCATGCAGTCGCAGGATCTTGTTTTTGGGATGGAAGTTCATAGGTATATAGTTGATAATAAGGTTGAATTGGATGTTTTGGTCTGTAATGCATTGATTGGATTGTATGCGAAGTGTGGGAGTTTGGATTATGCAAGGGAGTTGTTCGATGAGATGAGTGAGAAAGATGAGGTGACTTACGGCGCGATTATATCAGGTTATATGGCTCATGGTGTTGTTGATAAAGGGATGGAGCTTTTTAGGGAAATGAAAAGTCGAGTATTGAGCACATGGAATGCAGTGATTTCCGGTTTGGTGCAAAATAACCGGCACGAAGGGGTTGTAGATCTGGTAAGAGAAATGCAGGGGCTTGGTTTTAGGCCTAATGCTGTAACACTTTCAAGCGTACTTCCTACTCTATCGTATTTTTCGAATTTGAAAGGAGGGAAAGAGATACATGGTTATGCAGTTAAAAATGGTTATGACAGGAATATATACGTTGCGACTGCAATTATTGATACTTATGCAAAGCTGGGATTTCTTTTTGGGGCTCAGTATGTTTTTGATCAATCAAAAGAGAGGAGCTTGATTATTTGGACTGCAATAATCTCTGCACATGCTGCCCATGGTGATGCTAATTCAGCTCTTACTTTTTTTGATGAGATGTTGAGTAATGGAATACAGCCAGACCATGTAACATTCACTGCAGTGTTAGCTGCATGTGCTCATTGTGGAATGGTGGATAAAGCTTGGGAGATTTTCAATTCCATGTCTAAGAAATATGGCATTCAGCCTTTAGGAGAGCATTATGCTTGCATGGTTGGTGTTCTGGGCAGGGCGGGCAGGCTCTATCAAGCGACAGAATTTATTTCTACTATGTCAATTGAACCAAATGCAAAAGTTTGGGGTGCATTGCTCCATGGAGCTTCACTTTGTGTTGATGTTGAACTTGGGAAGTTTGCCTGTGATCATTTGTTTGAAATTGAACCTGAAAATACTGGCAATTATGCCATCATGGCAAATTTATATTCTCAGGCAGGGAAATGGAAAGAGGCTGATGAGGTCAGAGAAAGAATGATTCAATGTGGTTTGAAGAAGATCCCAGGCAGTAGTTGGATAGAGACAAGTAATGGGTTATAAAGCTTTATTGCAAAGGATACCTCTAATGAAAACGCTTTGGAGATACATGCAATGTTGGGAGGATTTTCTGGATTGATGAAGGAAGAAGGGAATGTCTTGGAGGATGATCTCGAGAAGGTGGCTGTTTATGGTTGAACACTGAACTCACTGAATTGAGCAGAATAGGTGTAAATTAGGAATGAGCATGAGCACGTCAATGCAGATATGTTTTTAATAAATCCTCTGTGATTCACATCCCTTGCTCGGTTGCTCTCACATCACAAGGGGATCCCTAACGAGTCGCATTGCAATATCCAGAAGCATCATATTTATTATTGTTGGAATATTTAGAATTGGGGAGTAATTTTTGTGGAAATTAGTCTCAGACAATTTAGTAACTACGCTCAAATTTCAAAACCACGGCTGGTCCCATCTTCAGAAGTGTTTGATGAGGAAATACGTAGCCATCATAGAGGTCAGGGATCTTAAACAATGCCCAACTACAACTTATTATGTTTTCGTTGCCTATTTTCTGACAAAATCTATTTTGATTCCCAATATTCAAAGTGTATAAATTTCTAGGAGAAAATTGAGATTGATTCCCGTAACTAGGAAGTTCAGTTGATACGTTGTGTCAAGGGATATTTTTCACTTCGGAGATTTTATGGCATCACTTGGGAAAAGGTTTTGGAGTAGTGACTCTTTAGACCTTGATTGTGTTGTGGTGGCTTTTTCTCATTACTATCGACCATCATAACTGTTAGCTTTAGCTCTTTACTGGGGCAAGAGGATTCAAGATCTTTCTTTTTATTCAAGTGGCAAGCCTTTACTTGCAGTGGTAGTTAAAGTGTCCCCTGGTATAAGTAACTGTCCTAGTTATTCTCCTTCCTTTCCTTTAGCTGTTCCTAATGTACTTGGTTTCCAATTTGCCACTAACTTATCATTATGTCTGCCATAGTCGAGAAATGCCCTGCTTTTGCAGAATGACCAAAACGCCCAGGGTTACTTTCTTTGACTTCTAATCTCGAAGTAGCAGCTCTTCTTTTGATCTTGTCAACTGTATACTTACTGGATAATTTTACATGCAAGTGTGAAGGGTGACGATAGGCCGTGATAAGGGCAAGAGTAGCGTGCTTGCTTAGTTCCATGAAGCCTTTTATTAATCAATAATGTAGTTTATAGGAGACAACAGAAAGAAGCCATGGATGGGCCAAATGATTATTCTTCCTCTTCTACTTGTCTTGTTGCTTTTAAGAGTAGAGCATTCTGGTGAGAGACAATGAAAAGAATGGAATGTGGAACGTGTTTGAACTTGACATGTACTTGTGGACAAAATACCTACAATACTCCCATGCACTCCATTCTATTTTTCTCCACACCTCAACTTCCCTGAGTTTCATGTACAGCCAGCACCGGCAGCCACCGAAATCACCTTTTGCAAGCCGGTGTCCCTTCCTTCCTCTTTGCTACAAGACTGTCATGTCCAAGAATATTGCCACCTATCATAAGTTGTTATATTAATTAGTGTTTTTTAAAGTATTTTTTTACTTGTAAATATATAAAAATAATGTTATTTTTATTTTAAAAAAATATTTTTAATACCAGCACATCAAAACGATTCAAAAATATTTTATCTATTTAAAAAAAATATGAAACATGGTTTCAACTATAAAAACTAATATCCAATATTCAACCTTAATATTTTTGCAAAACAAATCTATGGAGTATTTTTTGTTATCATATCTCATTTATTTTTTAATATTTTTGCGAAGTCATCAACATTTGATTTTATATTTTAATTTGTTAAATTCTCAAATTAATAATTGAATAGAATATAAGCTATAATTAGATTTTGGAAATAAGATATCCTCCACTCATCCAAAAACTTGACGATATTGGAAGGATTTGGATTAGAGGTGAATCACTCTCCTTATCTGATGACTCGTGATATGAGTTTTTTTAAAAAAAAAAAACTAGTAATACAAGGGAGATAATTGTCATTAGCAAAACAACAAATGATGCCCGACTAGTCGGTCAGTTCAGCTCGCATAAAAAGCCACACATTCTTCAACCTTTCCACTCTCTCCAGGCACACGATCCCAAAATGGAAGAAGAAACTATCATCACGGCAGCACTCTCCACCCTTGCTTCTCCCCAGCTTACAGATCTCACCAGCTCCATCCTCTCGCTTACCCTCCACCATCACAGCCGCCTCTCCTCCCTCCTTTGCTCTCCCTCCCTTTTCTCCCTCGCCCTTCACCATCTTCACTCCCTCTCCCTCGCTCACAAAACCCTACTCATTGCCAAATACCTCCTCTCATCCCTCCACCACCTCACACGTCACTTCCATCCACCAACACTTATTCCACCACACCCTACCACCACCATCAAACACCGCGATCTCGACGCCGCATTGCTTCTCATTTTCCTTTGTGATGTACATCAAGAAAGCCCTGAAATACTTAAAACACCACGCACTGGATGGCGTGAGGGTTTGAGGAAGCATTACTCTAAAACTGTATTAAGGCGATCAAGTGTTGGGGTGCATTATGGTGGTGTCCTCTTACCATACGTTGAGATGGTCATAAGGTGTTGGAGGTTTGTTGGTGTAATGGCTGGCCGTGCAGTGAAGGAGGGGAGGGAGGTGGCAGCAGCACCGGCAGCAGTGGTGGCGCTTCCGGCAGTGGAGGTGAGAGGAGGTGGTGGTGAGTGTGTAATATGTAGGGAAAAGATGAGTAGAGGTAGAGATGTGTGTGAATTGCCATGTGAACACTTGTTTCATTGGATGTGCATTTTGCCATGGCTAGAGAAGACGAATACTTGCCCATGTTGCAGGTTCCAGCTTCCCACTGAAGATGTGTTCTGTGAGATCGAACGGCTGTGGAGTGCTCTAATCAAGATTGGTGATGGGGCCCTTAGTGGGGAACGCACGTGATGGGTGTTGATCATGGCAGGATGACGAGAACTTACTGGCCTCTCTACCGAGTTAGAATAAATTTGCATTTCCGAGGCCTATGTGGGCAGTTAAGGTTGGGGTAAATGAACGGTTGTGGTGAATAGGGTGTAGAGGATCACTTCTTCATGATAAAGACACGTGTGGATAAGGCTAGAGTCGTGTTTGGAGAATTGCTGATTTGTAGCTAAATAAATGTGATGGAATTACAGATATTTATGGGGTTAAGCGGCAGAGTAGCTTAGAACGTCTAGGACCAGTGGTCTAGCACAATTTCTCAATAGTTTTCACAATCACATTAATTTGGTGGGCCTATAGTATTGTATTTTTGTACGTATCACAACATGAAATAATTATGGTTATTTGTTAAGATATTTTTTATTTGAAATTATATTAAAATAATATTTTTTATTTTTTTATTTAGAAATACTAAAAAATTATTAATTTAAAAAATTAAAATTAAAATTTTAATTTTTTAAAACATGAAAACATAGAATTGCATGTCGACTTCGAATCAGCTAGCAGGAAAAGGAGACGGCTGTATGGTGCTAGCGTTGCTGTGTGTTGGGCTTTATGCAATAGTTGTGCCCTAGTGTGCAGTGTGTTGGCCCATGACTACAGTGTCACGAGAGAGGCTTTCATCTGATTTCAAAAGCAAGCCCAATTAAACCCAAGAAATCTGAACCGCGGCGACTTCAATTTTCCCATGGGCCGGAAAACAAGAACGAAATTGATAGAGATAATTCCCTCTTCCAATCATCCCATTTGGGCTTAATTCGTCCATAAGAGATCCAACCATCTTGTGCTCGGCGCAGCAATTAAGCAAAACGATATGTCTATAGACATAACAGTATGCTTTCACAGCTCCCGCGATAAAATGTAAAGAATTAGAAAAGTAAAATAGAAATGGGCTTCCTCGTTAACTTCGGTCAGGGCCCAGATCAGTTGCCCAAGAAAACATTAATTAGTAAATCACAATCACCTCTTCTCTTGTAATTTTCCTTCAAAATATTTTCCCTTCTAATGTGAATTTGAAGTAAACTTTACCTTTGTTTATACAAGGATGTTTAGCGGTTGTTTTTAAAATTATATTTTGTTTTGAAATTATTAAAATAATATTTTTTTAATTTTTAAAAAATTATTTTTAATATTAATATATAAAAACATCAAAAACAATTAATTTTAGTTTCAAAACTATTTTTGAAATATAAAAATAAACAGATTCTATTCCTAAAGAGAAGAATAATCCAATTAAGCTAATGCTCACTTGTCAGGTAAGTAATTAGTGCAAAATCTCTCTTTTATTTAGGAACATACTAAAAAATTGGCCTTGCCATCATTTTTCTTCCCTATACTGTACTTCCAATGAAATAGTTCTTATTATTGGAAGCGTCTTGAACCTTCCAAGCATGAACTGTAAACAGTTTTTTTTTAAAAAGAAAATAAATTATAATTTTACTGTTTATATAGAATTATTACATCATGAAACCGTATAATGATTGTTTTATTTTATTTTTTAATTTTTTTCCTATCAAATTTGATTTTTATTTTTTTATTATTTTTTTTTACTTTAGAAAATTTTAAAATTAATAAAAAAAATCAATCTTATCCTTCAAAATTAAATTAGTTGGGAATTGAACTTCCCGATTGAGCTCGAGTTTAGAATTTCAAGAGTTGCAAGTTTGAAGGATTAATACGGATTTAAAAGATTCGTTTGAGTTTACTTGATTTTTTTCTTTTCTCTTTTTAACCTTATATTTTTTCTGTTTCATTATTCATTATCTATTTAATTAGAGATTGAGTTTTGTTATTTTTTTTTGTGTAGATTTTTTAATTAATTTAAAAAATAACTCGAGATATCTCATATCTTTTTATTTATTATTTTTTATAGTATAAAATGATCACTTTATTATATTTGTTTGGTTTAGTCTATTTTAATTTGGTCATGCAGTCTTTCATAATTACATTAAAAAATAGAAATGTTGTGGTAAGTTTTTTCCATGTGATGGGATAGTGTTCCATACATATGGACACTCGGCAGTAAGTTTTCAATGGGTTTTTTTCCCCCTCTTATTGACAACTAAATTTTTATAGTTATTATTATTTTTTATTTTATTTATTGTTAATGTCATTTTTAATTTTATTATTAAAGTAACCGATATTATTTAACTTAGTAAAATAGAAATCCACGT